>ERZ779861.1808-NODE-1808-length-22371-cov-10.210118_pt1 | contig 22371 bp, 22 predicted proteins | sample MGYA00511558_ERZ779861 | MGnify/ENA primary metagenome ERZ779861 (study PRJEB29588, sample SAMEA2163432) | human gut metagenome | biome: human gut; feature: human-associated habitat; material: faeces | place: Denmark | collected 2008/2010 ...
CACGCCGTCCACCGAGCCGTATTCCGCAATCAGCTTGAGCGCCGTTTTCTCCCCGACGCCCGGCACGCCGGGAATATTGTCCGAAGTATCACCCATGAGCGCCTTGACGTCCACGAATCGGTCGGGCGTAATGCCGTAGCGGGCGGTGAAAGCCGCCTCGTCCATATCAGTGGTCTCGTTGTTGCCCGCCAGCAGGACATGGACACGCGGACTGATAAGCTGCAGCGCGTCCCTGTCTCCGGTCAGCAGGTATGCCGTGCAGTCGCCGCTCTCCTCCGCCATGCGTGCCAGCGTGCCGAGAATATCGTCCGCTTCATACCCCTCGCGGGACAGGATATGCAGTCCCAGCATGGCTGCAAAGTCCCGCGAAACCGGCATCTGCTGTGCCAGCTCATCCGGCATTGCACGGCGCCCTGCCTTATACGCATCATACATTCGGTGGCGGAACGTGGGCGCCTTGAGATCGTAGGCAATGGCGGCATAGTCCGGCTCCAGCGCCTCTATCTGCTTTGACAGGATGTTAACCATTCCGAACAGCGCGTTGGTCGGGAATCCGTCCCGGTTTGTCAGCATCCGGATCCCGTAATACGCACGGTTCAGTATGCTGTTGCCATCTATACACAGGAGCTTTTTCATAATACCTCCGCTCATTATAATCCGGGTACAGTATACCACAGAACGCAGTGGTTTGTCAAGGATTTTCCGGCAAAGTGACGGAGCGCGGGGGAGCGTTGGGAGGCTTGAAAGAAGTACGCAACTCCCAAGAACTATTCCCGAACGAAAACATATTTGACAAAACGCCGGATTTGTGGTATAATACTATACTGTAAAGTTGTGTCCGGGAGGATAATACCGGGATGGTGAAAATAACAGAAGTGACCGGAGGGAGCCGCGCAGACCGCCACGGAGTGCGCGCGGGAGACTTTCTCTGCACAGTCAACGGGCGCGAGATCACCGACGTGCTGGACTACCGCTTTTTCCTTGCCGATACCGAGGTGCGGCTGGGACTGATGCGGGACGGCAGTCCGCTCGAGATCGTCATTCATAAGCGCGAATACGACGATATCGGACTGGATTTTGAAACGCCTCTGATGGACAGAAAGCACTCCTGCGAGAACAAGTGCATCTTCTGCTTCATCGACCAGCTCCCCGCCGGAATGCGGAAGACGCTGTACTTCAAGGACGACGACTCGCGCCTGTCCTTCCTGCACGGCAACTTCGTCACGCTGACCAACCTGCATGACGCGGATATTCAGCGCATCATGGAGATGCACATCTCCCCCATCAACGTCTCGGTGCATACCACAAACCCGGAGCTGCGCGTCAAAATGATGCACAACAAGCGGGCTGGGCTGGTGCTGGAGTATCTGCCCCGGCTGGCAGCGGCAGGCATCACGCTCTGCGGGCAGATTGTGCTGTGCCGCGGCATCAACGACGGCGCCGAGCTGGATCGCTCCATGCGCGACCTGTTCGCGCTGGGCGATGCGCTGGAAAGCGTGTCCATCGTTCCCGCCGGGCTGACACGCTACCGCCAGAAGCTGTTCCCGCTGGAGCCGTACACGGCAGCTGAAGCCGGGCGCATCATCGACCAGGTAGACGCCTTCGCCGCCGGATGCCGCGCGGCGTGCGGTTCGCGGAAGTTCTTCTGTGCGGACGAGCTGTACCTCACCGCAGGGCGCCCCCTTCCGGGCGAGGAGTACTACGAGGAGTTTGCCCAGCTGGAAAACGGCGTCGGCATGATCACTTCCCTTGTGTCGGAATTCAACCGGGAGATGGCGTTTCTGGATGAGGACATCGCCGAATTCCGGGCGGCACGGGAAGCGGCAGGGCTTCCCCCGCACCGATGTATCTCCGTCTGCACCGGCGTCGCCGCCTACCCAACCATCCGTTCGCTTGCCGCCCGACTGGAAGCGGAAACAGAAGGGCTGGAGATTCACGTTTACGAAATCATCAATCACTTTTTCGGAGAAACCATTACGGTCGCGGGCTTGCTCACCGGCAAGGATATGGCAGAGCAGCTGGCAGGACAGCCACTCGGCGAGGAACTGCTGATACCGGAGAACACGCTCCGGGCGGACGAGGCAATGTTCCTCGATGACATGACGCCGGATCAGCTCTCCGCGACGCTCGGCGTCCCGGTCACACCTGCCAGAAACGACGGCTCCTCCCTCGTCCGCCAGATGCTGGGCATCGAGTAACACGCCTCCCCATCAGACAGAAAGGAACACGAACCCATGTCAAAACCTATTATTGCCATCGTGGGACGCCCCAATGTGGGCAAGTCCACGCTGTTCAACAAGCTCATAGGCGAGCGGCGCGCCATTGTTGAGGATACGCCGGGCGTCACGCGCGACCGCATCTACGGCGAGACCGAGTGGCGCGGCAGACAGATGGTCGTCATTGACACCGGCGGCATCGAGCCGAAAACAGATGACATCATCCTGTCCCAGATGAAGGTGCAGGCACAGATCGCCATTGAGGACGCAGATGTCATCATCTTTCTCTGCGATGTCCGCACCGGTCTGACCGCCGCCGACCGCGATATTGCGGTCATGCTCCAGCGGAGCGGAAAACCGATCATTCCCGCCATCAACAAATGTGACAGCACGGGAAGCCTGCCCTATGAGTACTACGAATTCTACGAGCTTGGCTTCGATCAGGATCCCGTAGCAGTGTCCTCCATCCACGGGACGGGCACCGGCGACCTGCTGGACGCCTGCGTGGAAAAGCTCCGCGACTGGGAGGACGGTGATCCGGCAGATGCCGGCATCCGTGTTGCCGTCATCGGGAAGCCGAACGCCGGAAAATCCTCTCTCATCAACCGTTTCCTCGGCGAGAACCGCATGATCGTTTCAGACATCGCGGGCACGACGCGTGACGCCGTGGACACGCGGCTGGTTTCGGAGTATGGCACCTTTACCTTCATCGACACCGCCGGCATACGGCGCTCCTCCCGCATCGGCGACCAGGTTGAGAAATACTCCGTCCTGCGTGCCCACATGGCGGTTGAGCGGGCTGACGTGTGCCTGCTACTGATTGATGCCTCGGTCGGTATCACAGAGCAGGACGAGAAAATCGCCGGCATCGCGCACGAGGCTGGCAAGGCGACCATTATCGTGGTCAACAAGTGGGACACGGTAGAAAAGGACAACGGTACGGTCAAGGCTTTCACCGACCGCATCCGCACCTCCCTTGCCTATATGCCCTACGCACCCATCGTGTTCGTGTCGGTCAAGACCGGACAGCGCGTGGACAATCTGTACGATCTCATCAAATCGGTGTACGAGCAGGCAAACCGCCGGATCAATACCGGCGCGCTCAACGACGTGCTGGGGGAGGCAATGATGCGGGTTCAACCGCCCACAGACAAGGGAAGGCGGCTGAAGATCTACTATATGACGCAGTCCTCCGTGGCGCCGCCCACCTTCGTGCTGTTCTGCAACGACGCGGAGCTGTTCCATTTCTCCTATCAGCGCTACATTGAAAACTGCCTGCGCACTGCTTACGGCTTCGCGGGCACACCGATTGTACTGGTCATCAAGCAACGGGGCGAAGATCCGGACATTCAGGTGCGCCGCCCCGGGAAGGAAGGCAATAACGAATGAATTTCTTTGATCACGTCAAGATATACGTAAAGGCAGGCGACGGCGGCAACGGTGCCATCGCCTTCCACAGGGAGAAGTACATCTCGCACGGCGGCCCCTCCGGCGGCGACGGCGGCAACGGCGGCAACATCGTGTTCCGCGTGGATCGGGATGCCAACACCCTGCTTGCCTACCGCTTCAAGCACCGCTTCGTGGCGCAGAACGGCGGAGACGGATCCGGGGAGAAATTCCACGGCGCCAACGCCCCCGACCTTGTGCTGTCGGTTCCGGCGGGCACGCTCATCAAGGACGCCGCCACCGGCAAAATCATACACGATATGTCGGAAAATGACGGTGCGGACTATACCTGCTGTCGAGGCGGGCGCGGCGGCTGGGGCAACAAGCACTTCGCAACCCCGACCCGGCAGGCGCCTCAGTTTGCCAAAAACGGCACCAAGGGTGAGGAACGCGAGCTGGCGCTGGAGCTGAAGCTGATCGCAGACGTCGGACTGATCGGCTACCCCAGCGTGGGCAAGTCCTCCCTGCTCGCCTGTATCAGCGCGGCACGCCCCAAAATCGCGGACTACCATTTCACCACGCTGTCCCCCAATCTAGGCGTAGTGCAGGTGGACGGCGGGCAGGGCTTTGTCGTTGCCGACATTCCCGGTCTGATTGACGGTGCCGCCGAGGGCGCGGGGCTGGGGCATGACTTCCTGCGGCACGTGGATCGCTGCCGCCTGCTGCTTCACGTGGTAGACATCTCCTGCTTTGAGGGACGCAACCCCATTGAGGACGTCCGGAACATCAACCATGAGTTGGAAAAATACTCCCCCGCACTTGCCAGCCGCCCGCAGATCATCATAGCCAACAAATGCGATGCGCTGGATGAATCGGTCGTGGATACGAAGGCGTTCGAGGAATTTGTGGACGCGAACGGCTGGGAAATGCTGTACGTCTCCGCCGTGACGCATGAGGGCATCCCGGAAATGATACACCGCGTATCCGAGCGCCTGCGTCTGCTCCCGCCGGTGACCGTGTATGAAAGTGAGCTTCCGCAGGAGACTGCCGAAGCGGCGGGCGTCCGGGAAACGGTTATCCGCAGGGAGAACAACACCTTCTTCGTTGAGGGAGACTGGATATATAACCTCATGGGACGCATCAATTTCGACGACTACGAGTCGCTGAACTACTTCCAGCGCGTGCTTCAGACTGCCGGCGTTTTTGCCATGCTGGAGGAGCGCGGCTGTCACGACGGCGACACGGTATCCATCTACGGGTTTGAATTTGATTTCGTCAAGTAAGCCCCGCGCAACGCGCAGGGATCCCCAAACAACGCGACAATCAATCATGAAGGAGAAAGCGGCATGAATATCTGGCACGACATTGACCCGGCGGAAATCACCCCGGAGGACTTCACCGCCGTGGTGGAAATACCGAGAGGCAGCTCCTGCAAGTATGAGCTGGACAAAAAAACAGGACTTGTCCGTCTGGACAGAGTCCTGTACACCGCCACGCACTACCCCGCCAACTACGGCTTTATTCCGCGCACACTCGCCGATGACGGCGACCCGCTGGATGTGTTGGTGCTGTGCACCGAGTCCCTCTACCCGCTGACGCTGGTGCGCGTCGCCCCCATCGGCGCCATGCGCATGATAGACAGCGGCAAGCTGGACGACAAGATTATTGCCGTCCCCTTCTCCGACCCCACCTATCTGGGCGTCAAGTCCATGGATGAGCTGCCCCCGCACGTTCTGGCAGAAATACGGCACTTCTTCACGGTCTACAAACAGCTGGAGAACAAGCAGACCGCAGTCCGCGAGATGTTCAGCCGCGAGGAAGCCGTTGAAATCATCCGCACCTGCATCCGGCAGTACAGCGAAGCATTCAGCAAAAAAACGGAGGCGCGCCAGTTATGAATCGGTTACTGACCATGTTCCGGAACGGGCTGAAGCCTGCTTTCCGGCGGGAGCGCGTCATCTGCCGCGTCCTGGCGGCGTGGTGCCTGTTTGCGGCGTTCGTCCTGATGACAGGAAGCAGTGAGGAAACGCTCTTCACATCGCTCTCCGCCTTTGGCGCGGACGTTTCGACCGCTCTCCTGCTGGGCGGTATCGCGCTGAATTTTGCCCTGCTCTCGGTAGTCGCCGCACTGCTGCCCGCGCTGGAAACAGACTCGTGGTTCCTTTTGCTTGGCGCAACGGTCTGCGTTGCCCGGTGGCTGACAGATTACAGCAAGAAAGGAAAGAATGAATTCCTGTTCCTGCTGGCGGTGCTGGTCGCCTACACCTTCTTTCTCGTTTACTTCCTCCGGGTAAACCATCTCCTGCTGGACAAATGGCAACCCGGCAAGCGCACCGTCACAACCTTCGCGGTGGTGTGCGGACTGATCGGCGGCGGCGTTATTGCGGGCATCACCTGCCTGCGCTATGCCACCTTCTCCTCGCCAAACTTTGATTTCGGTCTGTTCTGCCAGATGTTCCACTACATGAAGGTCAAGGGACTGCCGCTCATTACCTGTGAGCGCAATGTTCTCCTGTCGCACTTCGTGGTACACCTGTCGCCCATCTACTACCTGATTCTTCCCTTCTACGCTCTGTTCCCCTCGCCCATGACCCTGCAGATTGCGCAGGCTGTATTGGTTGCAAGCGGCGTGATTCCGGTACTGCTGCTCTGCCGCCATTACAGGCTGGGCGGCAAGGCAACCATGCTGGTCTGCCTCATCTACTCGCTCTTCCCCGCCTTGGCAGGCAGCTGTTTTTACGATCTGCACGAGAACTGCTTCCTCACGCCCATACTCCTGTGGCTGTTCTGGAGCTTTGAAAAACAGAAGACCATACCTCTGTATATCTGCGCGGTGCTGCTCCTCATGGTCAAGGAGGACGCCGCGGTTTATCTGTTGCTGTTTGCGCTGTACCTCATTCTGTCGCGGCGGTCGCGCCTGCATGGCGCCATTATGGCGGTCATGGCGGTTCTTTGGTTCGGCATCGCCATGCTGATCCTGACCAAAACAAGCGCGCACTGGTCGGAATACTACGCCGGTCTCGGCGTGGAAGCCAATCCATCCATCGCGGGACCCATGATCAACCGCTTCAACAATCTGATTCCGGACGGCAGCGAGGGTCTGCTGGGCGCCGTGCGCACGGCGCTGGTAAACCCCGGCTACCTGCTGACCCAGCTGTTCACCACATCGAAAAACGGATGGGAAAAGTTCATTTACGTCCTGCAGATGATTCTGCCGCTCGGCTTTATCCCGTTCTGCTCCCGTAAGCCCTCGCGCTGGCTGCTGCTGACCCCCTGGCTGATGAATCTGCTGACCATGTACCAGTATCAGTACGACATCGGGTTCCAGTATCACTACGGCATCTCGGCGTTTCTTGTCTATGCCATGATCCTGAACCTGCCGGAGCTGAGGACACCTACGCGGCGGGGTCTGCTGTCTTTCGGGGCGGTGGCGTGCTGCTGCATCTACCTTGTGACCGTCATCCCCAAGCTCGGTTCCGGTATCGACCGCTGGAACAGCGGCAAGGATACCTACCGGCAGATGGACGAGATTTTGGATACCCTGCCGGAGGACGCCTCGCTGTGCGTCTCGACCATGCTTCTGGCGCACGTGCATGACCGCGATGTGCTGTATGAGGTGGGGTACAACATCACAACCGTCACGAAGGACGGCGTAAAGCAGAAGGGGCTTATCCACGACGACGCAGACTATGTTGTGCTGGACCAGCGCTACAATAACACCGATTACCTGAACGTGTACCTTGCAAACGGCTATGAAAAGGATCCGGACTACGCGCAGTATGAGAAGCTGATTCTTGTCCTGCGGCGGGTCGCGGCGTAACGCCGGCGGGCGTAAGCGCCTATACTGAAACCGAAACACAAGGAGGTTTTTGCCATGTCGCATTTTGAATCCGTCGGGACGTCCGCCCTTGCGGGCGATCTGATCCAGCGCATCGGGGACGGCTGGATGCTCATTTCGGTCGCCAACCGGGAAACCGGCATCCCCAATGCCATGACCGCCAGCTGGGGCACGGTGGGCGTGCTGTGGAACAAGCCGGTGCTGACCTGCTTTATCCGTCCGCAACGCTTTTCCTACCCGCTCGCCTGCCGCGAGGCGAGGATGTCCTTTGCATTCCTGCCGGAGCAGTACCGCGCGGCGTTGCAGTACTGCGGCACACACAGCGGGCGGGACGGCGACAAATTTGCCGCCGCCGGACTGACGCCCGCCTTCACATCGGATGACGACCCGGTTCCCTACCCCGCCGAGGCATCCCTGGTCGTGGTAGGGCGCAAGCTGTACGAGGACGACCTGCGGGAAGGTAATTTCCTTGATCCTGCCCTGTTCCGCAACTATTCCCACAAGGATTTCCACCGCTTCTTCATCTGCGAAATCGAGCAGGTGTTGGCGAAGCGGGAAGGGTGACAGTCACACAAGTGACAGTCACACGATGTGACAGTCATGCAAGTGACAGTCACGCAAAAAAGAAAGGAAGACACCATGCAAACCCGTACCGAACACGATTCCATGGGCGAGATACAGGTGCCCGCAGACCGCTACTGGGGTGCGCAAACACAGCGCAGTCTGGACAATTTCCGCATCGGTGAACGGATGCCTGCCGAGATTATTCACGCCTTCGGTCTGCTCAAGAAAGCCGCCGCGCTGGCAAACCGGGAGCTTTGCCCCGCCCGCATGACCGAGGAGAAGCTGACCGTCATCCGGCAGGCGTGCGACGAGGTCGCCGCCGGAGCGCTGGATGACCACTTCCCGCTGGTCGTATTCCAGACCGGGAGCGGCACGCAGACCAACATGAACGCCAACGAGGTCATCAGCGCGCGTGCGAATGAGCTTGCGGGGCAGCGGCTCTGCCATCCCAACGATGACGTGAATATGTCACAGTCCTCCAATGACACCTTCCCCACTGCCATGCACATTGCGGCACGGCTGGCTGTCCTGCACAGCCTGCTCCCGGCGATGGATCGCATGATTGCCGAGCTGATTCGCCTGGAGGAGGATAACCGCGGCATCGTCAAGACCGGTCGCACGCATCTGCAGGATGCCACGCCCATCGCCTTCTCGCAGGAAATATCCGGCTGGCGCGGAATGCTGGAGACAGATCGGCGGCAGATTCTCTCTGCCGCCGAGGAGCTGGCGCATCTGGCACTGGGCGGGACTGCCGTCGGCACCGGACTGAACGCCCCGGCTGGATTTGACACCCGCACGGCAGAAATACTGTCCGGGCTGACCGGCGAGCACTTTATTCCGGATTCCAACAAATTTCACGCGCTGACCTCCAAGGATGAGTTGGTCTTTGCGCATGGAGCGCTGAAAGCGCTGGCTGCCGACCTCATGAAAATCGCCAACGATGTGCGGTGGCTGGCAAGCGGTCCGCGTTGCGGGCTGGGTGAGATCCGCATCCCGGAGAACGAACCGGGGTCGTCCATCATGCCCGGCAAGGTCAATCCGACTCAGTGCGAGGCTGTCACCATGGTGGCGGTGCAGGTCATGGCAAACGATGTTGCTGTCGGACTGGCGGCATCGCAGGGCAATTTTCAGCTCAACGTGTTCATGCCGGTCTGCATCGATAACTTCCTGCGTTCCGTCCGCCTGCTGACGGCGGCGATCGACTCCTTCCGGATCCACTGCCTTGCGGGACTCACAGCCGACCGCGAAAGAATGGCACACAATCTGCACGCCTCGCTCATGACCGTGACGGCGCTGACCCCCTACATCGGCTACGAGAACGCAGCGCGTGTAGCCAAGCTCGCCCACCGGGACTCGGTCACCCTGCGTGACGCCTGCCTGTCACTGGGCTACATGACCGCTGCGGAATTTGACCGCGTGTTCCACCCGGAGCAAATGGTCTGAGCAGCCCCGCGCAGTTGTTCCATTGCCATGGTGAAAGTCTGAACAGCGTATTTCGGTGATTGAGTCGGTCACAAAGGGCGTTTCCGGACATCAAATCCGGATAAAGGGGCTGTATCCGGCAGCGCACGACATCATCAAAAATGATGGAGGTTACATACAATGGATGAAGCAATCAAGAAAAAAGCAATTGTACAAGCAATGTCGGAGATTGAATGCTATCCGATCATTCAGGAAGACACCGATGTTCAAGAATACACTAAAGTCCCTTTGGGACAAATTTCTGCTATGGGAGCAATATTTGCCTCTGTTGCACCGGCGCTTCAAAATGCTGTTCAAAACATGACAACATCTGGCGTGGGTGAAAAACTTTACAAAATGATTGTTCCGAATGGAATACAGGGCACAGTTAATTCGGTTGGTAATATCACTAACACCAGCGGTACAATCATTGGGCGCGCAAGATTTGTCGAAGCAGGCGCATCCACCGCAGGAACCGTTGCCCAGATAGATCCCACGGTCTTGCTTATGGCTGTTGCTATCACAGCTGTAACTAAAAAGCTCGATCAAATAGAAGCAGCACAGAAGGATATTATCGAATTTTTACAGTTGAAGGAAAAGGCAAAGCTGAGGGGGAATATTGCCGTTTTACAAGAAATCCTATACGAATACAAATATAATTGGGATAACGATAAATATAAGAACAACAAGCATATTCAAGTTCAGGAAATCAAGCGTGATGCTGAACAGAGCATAATTCTCTGCCGTAGTCAAATTGAAAAGAATGTCCGCAAGAAAGGCTGGTTACACAGCGACCAAAACGTCAAAGCAAAAATCCAAAAAGTTCAGGATGAGTTTAAGGATTATGAGCTTGCGATGTACATTTTCTCCTTCTCGTCATTCCTTGAGGTAATGTTGCTTGAAAATTTTGGCTCGGAGTATCTGAATACGGTTACAGATAAGATTCAGTCGTATGCCAGTAAGTACCATGACCTTCGTGAGGAGTGTTATCAGATGATAGAAGGTGATTCCAAAACCTCTATCGAAGCGTATACTTTGAAGGGATTTGCAAGTTTGAGCAATTTGCTGGGAAAGGGTATTGCAAAGATACCAAAAATCAGCGACACTCAAATGGATGAGAAATTTATTGAGTTAGGTGACAAGGTGCAGAACAAAAGCGAAAAACGTACCGAAAGCACTATGGAATTTTTTGCGCATGAACAATGTACCTGTGTGAATCCGTTCATTGATAATATAAACATGGTGAACAGAATCTACAACGAACCCATCGAATTGCTTTTCGACAACGAAAATATATATTTCAGTTTGCCCGAAAGGCGTGTTCATAGCAACTTCCGAAATAATAGCCACCCTTGACAATTGCAGCAAAGAATGGTACAATATGGCATATGGGGTAGGAATATAAGAAAAATGGGCAAAATGCCGCATAATGAGGCGAGGGAGTTGCTGGTTGAGAGCTACGAAAAACGCATAACGCCGAGGAGATCGCCGAGATATTTGGTGTGAACAAATATACCGTCTACCACTCAAGGAAGCGGCAGAAATGCTTCGTGCCGCAGGCATAGAACTGCGGTATCTGCCGTGGTACCGTCCCGGCATGAATCCGATCGAGATACTGTGATCGAAGGTAAAAGTGCTTTTGCGCCAATGGGAATGCCGGGTTTCCGGACTTTTGCCGAAAATGGTGTCCCCGGCGTTTTCCGGCGTCAGTCGGCAGGATTGTACAGGCTGGTTTGGCACAGATGGATATTGTCTGTGAATTTGAACGTTTCTATAGAATACACATGTGGAAGTGGAATGCAATTGAAGTGGGAGATATTGCTAGATGTATAAAAACGTTATAAAGAGACTTATTGACTTTATTCTGTCGAGCATTGCCATAATCGTTTTGGCACTGCCGATGCTGATTATCTCTATTGTGATAAAGATAGACGATCCAGGCCCGGTTCTATTTAAGCAGAAACGAGTCGGTAAGAAGAAAAACGGCGAGATTACATATTTTATGATCTGGAAGTTTCGCAGCATGAAGGTATCCACACCGCGCGATACCCCTACACATCTTCTTGATAATCCGGAACAGTATATTACCCGTGTCGGTCGCTTTATCCGCAAGACCAGTCTTGATGAACTTCCTCAGTTTTATCAAGTGTTCACATCGAAACTGTCTTTAGTTGGTCCCAGACCCGCTATATGGTCGCAAGAGGATTTAGTGGCAGAGCGTGAGAAGTACGGAGCGAATGTTATTAAACCCGGCATCACAGGATGGGCGCAGATCAATGGTAGAGACGAGCTTGAAATTGATGTGAAAGCAAAGTTTGACGGTGAGTATGCCGCTGCCTTGAACGCAGGAAAATTCAAAGGCTTTGCGATGGATGTGAAGTGCTTCTTCGGAACCATTGTAAGTGTACTAAAGTCTGACGGTTTTGTCGAGGGTGGTACAGGAGAGATGAAGAAACAAGAAGAAGAGAATATTGAGCAAAAGGTGACAACAAAATGAAATTAGTAAGCGTTGTTGTTGCCACATATAAACGAGAAGCAGAACTCAAAAATGCACTTGAATCTTTAGCCAAACAAACTTATCCCAACATGGAAATTGTTTTGGTTGATGACAACGGTAACGATGAGTGGAACAGTAAAGTATCAGAAACAGTAGAAGTGTTTCGAAATCGCTACCCTAAGATCAAATTAGAGTGTATTGTAAACAATTCCAATCAAGGTTCTTCAAAAACGCGAAATATTGGCATACATTCGGCTAATGGTGACTATATAACATTTTTGGATGATGATGACATCTACCTGCCGGATAAGATACGCAAACAGGTAGAGTTTATGGAAACGAATCAATGCGATTATTCGATCACTGATTTGATCCTTTACAACGAGGATGACAAAAAAATCAACAGGCGAATTAGATCTTATATTAAAGAAACGACTGTAGAATCACTAAGATTGTATCATCTGAAGTATCACATGACCGGAACGGACACAATAATGTTCAAAAAAGAGTATCTAATCCAAATCGGTGGTTTTGCGCCAATAGATGTAGGTGATGAATTTTATTTGATGCAGAGAGCCATCGAGGAAGGCGGAAAATTTGGATACCTTCCGGGATGTGAAATCAAAGCGTACGTTCATACCGGTGACGGCGGTTTGTCAAGCGGAGATGGGAAAATTAAGGGCGAAAATGCGCTCTATGAGTACAAAAAAACTTTTTTTGATCAGTTAGAAGCGGGTGATATCAGATATATAAAAATGCGACACTACGCGGTAATTGCTTATGCTGAATTGAGACGCAAGAATTATGTAAAATTTATATCAAATGCCTTGAAATCGTTCCTTGCTTCTCCCTGTAATTTTTTCACGATATTAAAACGGTAGGAGAAGCTTATGAAAGTTATTGCATTTACTTTCAATGAAGGAAACGGAAGAAGAAAAATACAATGCCCTTCGCGCATTGATTGCACAGAAGAATTGCCCGACGATTGTATATGTTTCCCGCACAAGACGCACGATTCAGCTCGCAGAAAAATTGACGAGCGATGGTTTTCCGGCAAAACCTTTCAACGGGAAAATGGACTCTAATGAGAAAATCACAAATCAAGAAGCGTTTATAAACAATCAGGTGAAAATCATTGTTGCCACCTCTGCTTTCGGTATGGGCGTTGATAAAAAAGACGTCAAGCTGGTTATTCACTATGATATTTCCGATTCGCTTGAAAACTATGTTCAGGAAGCAGGACGTGCCGGACGGGATCCGAGCTTGCTTGCGGAGTGTTATGTTCTGTTTAATGATAATGATTTGGACAAGCACTTCATGCTACTCAACCAAACGAAGCTCAGTATCAGTGAGATTCAGCAGGTTTGGAAAGCGCTCAAGGATATGACCCATGAAAAGCCATGGGTTTGTTGTTCTGCGCTTGAAATTGCAAGACAGGCGGGGTGGGATGACTCGGTAAACGAGATCGAAACACGTGTAAAAACTGCCGTGGCTGCTTTGGAAAATGCCGGCTACGTTAAGCGCGGTATGAATGTGCCGCACGTATATGCCACAAGCATTCTCGCAAAAGATATGGCGGAAGCGTCTCTCAAAATTGAGCGTTCGCCCGTTTTTAATGGTAAACAAAAAGAAAATGCCAAAAGAATAATAAAATCTCTGATATCCAGCAGAAGTATTGCTGATGCCGGAAACGATGATGCAGAATCACGCGTCGATTACCTTGCGGATATTCTCGGTATTCCAAAAGAGGATGTGGTCACTTCAATCAATCTGATGCGGCAGGAAGGGCTTCTTGCCGACAGCATAGATATGTCGGCATACATTCTGAAAACGGATACAGAAAACCGTTCTGCGCAAATTTTGAACCGATTTGCAAAACTGGAAGAATTTCTTTTGATATAAAAACACCGAGATTGATACAATTTAATTATTCCTCTGCCGATTTTTCCGCTTGAGGGGTAAGTTGTCGTTTGAGGGGTAAGTTGTGGAAGTCGGGGTGTCCCGGCTGTTTTTATCGGTAGAAATGTTCATACATCGTCGGTATATCGGTATAATAGACGGCGAGAAAATGAGAATGAAGGAGTAAAATATGACACACTCAATGCAGCTGACACCGTCTCCTTTTCAAATGATTAAAGAAGGTACAAAAACAATAGAGCTTCGGCTGTTCGACGAGAAAAGAAGAAAAATCCAGATCGGAGACATAATTGAATTTTCAAATACTGAGACCGGCGAAAAAATCGGCGCAAAAGTAAGTGCGCAATATGTCTTTGATTCTTTTGAGTCGTTGTATAAAGAGCTGTCACTTCTGGAGTGCGGTTACACTGAAGCTGATATTGAAACTGCCTCGCCCGACGATATGAACGTGTACTATTCAAAAGATAATCAGCAGAAATACGGAGTTGTAGGAATCAGAATAGCTTTGCTATGCGGAACTTGACGGACGTACTGTTAAAGTTGCAAAATTGTCAAAGGCACGCATGTTGGAACTTGAGAATCTGTCGGCAAAAGGATACCGTCAGTGCGGTGGTGAAGTGCGGTTTGTTGTAGCATGGAAAGGCGAAAGTGACATAGAAGAAACGGCAGTTTTACTCCCCAACCTGCATTTTAAGAAAGATTGATGAGATGATAAAAATCATGTTCGTCTGCCACGGCAACATTTGCCGCAGTCCGATGGCAGAGTTTATTTTCAAAGACCTTGCGAAAAAGAAAGGCATCGCAGATCATTTTTTAGTCGCTTCTTCCGCTACAAGCCGGAAGAAATTTGGAACGGGATCGGCAATCCGGTCTATCCGCCGGCGAAAGCCGAGCTTGAAAGGCATGGGCTGTCTTGCGATGGCAAGCGCGCGGTGCAGTTGCAAAAGAGCGACTATGACAAATACGATCTGTTCATCGGCATGGACAGCGCAAACATCTGTAATATGCTCCGTGTTTTCGGCGGTGATTCTGCGGGAAAGGTGCATAAACTGATGGATTACACCGCCCGCGGCGGCGATGTTGCCGATCCGTGGTATTCCGAGCGATTTGATGTGGCGTATCGGGATATTTTCGACGGTTGCACGGCATTACTTGATGCCATTCTGAAACAGGACAAGCAATGAAATGAGGCAATTTTTGTGACCGAAGTAGTAGCGGCTCTCATTTGGGAGGGCGAAAAGTTTATGATCTGCCAGCGCCCGGCGCACAAGGCAAGAGGACTTCTTTGGGAGTTCGTCGGCGGTAAGGTGGAACCCGGCGAAACCAAAGAACAGGCGCTCATTCGGGAATGCCGGGAAGAGCTTGCCGTCACTCTCTCTGTCGGCGATGTATTTATGGATGTTGTCCACGAATATCCGGACATCACTGTGCATTTGACGCTGTTCAATGCCACCATTGCCGATGGCATTCCGCAGAAGCTGGAGCATAACGACATCCGGTGGATTACGCCGAGCGAAATTCCGAACTATGCCTTCTGCCCTGCGGATGAGGAGATATTGAAGAAAATCATTGAGGTCTGCAAATGGTTAAAGATCTGATGCACGACCCGATTTTCCTTGCGGGGAAGTCGGAGATTGCGACGAAAGAAGATTTACCTGTCGCGCAAGACCTGCTCGACACATTGATGGCGCACAAGGAAACCTGTGTCGGTATGGCGGCGAATATGATCGGCGTGAAAAAACGCATCATCGCGTTTCTTGATGAGAGCGGACGAACTCCATTATACACCGTGATGCTCAATCCCGAAATCATTAAGAGGGATGGTGCGTATGACACCGAGGAAGGCTGTCTGTCGCTTCTCGGAGATTCCCGCAAGTGCAAGCGGTATAAAACCATCAAAGTGCAGTATCAGACTGTCACAATGCAGACAAGGGTGAAAACCTATACCGGCTGGACGGCACAGATCATTCAGCACGAGGTGGATCATTGTAACGGGGTTTTGATATAGTCTGCAATACGATTGATACTTAATTGCTAACTTTCCCGTTTTCTCTGGACTTCATGCCGCCTTTGTGGTATTGTGTGTGCTTACAAAGGGGGTGCGCACAATGGCACGGATTACAACAAACGAATATATTGCGGTAAGGCAAATGAAAAAAAACGGAGACTGTATTCCCGTGGGCAAACCCGGAGGTACAGTCTCCGTTTGTGTTACAGGCGAAGGGGTGAAAAGCAATGAATAGAAACTGCAGTCCCTCCGCCATCGGCAGGCGCATTGCCGACTTGCGCCGTGAAGTCGGGCTTACACAAGGAGAGCTGGCGGAAAAAGCGGATATTTCGGTGGTGCATCTCTCCAACATTGAACTCGGCAAGAAAACGCCGGGGTTGTCCACACTCATCCGCATTGCAGAGGCGCTCGATGTGGCAACCGACTGGATTCTGCGGGCAAATACACCCGGCACATACGCCGTGGCGAACGAGAAAATCGGAGAGTTGCTTGCCGACTGCACGAATGACGAAATGTTGAGCCTTCTTCGCATTCTCGAAGAAGTCAAGAAAGCCATACGGCATAACTGAACAAGGATGGTGTTTCCGTTTTCCCATTTTGAGACTGCCTGAAACGAGACGCCGAGGTAATTCGCAAAGACCTCCTGTGAAATGTTCTTCTGCTTTCTCAGACTTTTAATTTTCTCTCCGAGTTTTATCATAAAATGTTCCTCCAAAATAATTTGGATCAGCGCTTATCCTGATATTATTATACTGCAATGCGGCAGGATTGCAATAACTCATATTGAGAGAATTTTTCTAACGCAGGTTGAAAAGCGGGGGATCGCATACTAATTTCCGATAACTCTTTCGATTTCCGCTGGATATATAAAAAGCCTTGTGGTATTGTTGTGCGTGAAAGAAGGTGAAAAATATGAGTAAACGACGTCCGAACGGGGACGGAATGGTCAGAAAAAGACCGGACGGCAGATGGGAAGCACGTATCATCGTCTGGCACAAAGAGGACGGCAAGCCGATTTATAAATCGGTCTTCGGCAAGACGCAGAGCGAGGCGATGACGAAATTTTATAAGCTCCTTGAGACCTACCGCGGGGTGGAACTGAACGAGGACTGCCTCGTGAACCTGAACGAATGGCTCGACCGTTGGCTCTGCTATCAGAAGGATGTGGTGCGCCCGCAGACGCTGAACAAGTATATTTTCTACGCAGATGCATACGTCCGTCCGTATCTCGGCGACAAGAAAATCTCGGCAATCCTCACGCGGGACATGCAACAGCTCTACGTAAAACTGCTCAAAGAAGGGCGCGTCACCGAGAGCAAGGCCAAAGGAAAATCGCTCTCGGGCAGTACGGTCAGAGCAGTGCATATGATGATGCACAAGTGCTTTGAGATGGCAGTGGAGCAGCATATCATCGTCAAAAATCCGACCGACGGCACAACAATCCCTGCGCTGAACAGCACGGAACGCAAAGTCTACAACGAGGAACAGCTCAAAAAGTTTCTGAAAATCATTGAGAATGAACCGTGGTGGCGGGACTTCTTCTACCTCGAATGTATGACGGGACTGCGCAAAGGTGAGATCTGCGGACTGCGCTGGGAGGACTTGAACGAAGCGGAAGGCAAGCTCAGCGTGGCACGGCAGGTCATTCCGGTCAGGGGCGGAATTACGGTCAGCGATCCGAAAACCGACACCGGTATCCGCACGATTGTCCTGCCCGAAAGTGTTGTCCGCATGCTGAAAGCTCTCAAGGAAACCGTGCAGAAGCCGGTCGTGAAAACCGCCGCAGACATGCCGTTCGGTGAGTATATCGACTATTGGTATCGCAACTTCTGCGAACTGAGCATTCCGCAACCACGCGCCTGAAATACGAAAACGACATCTACAAGCACATCATCCCCGGCATCGGAAAGCTCCCGCTTGCCGCGCTCAAAAAGAGTGATCTTGAAAAATTTTATGCCGAACAGATGAAAAGCGGCAACCTCGACCGCAATGGTGTCGGCGATAAAAAACTGTCGGGCGCGGTCATCCGTTCGATGCACACCCGCATCAAATGTGCGCTCGATCAAGCGCTGAAAGAGGGACTGATCAATCGCAATGAGGCGATCGGTTGCAAGCTCCCGCCAAAGAAAAACAAAGAAATTGAAGTGCTGTCACACGAAGAAATCGCGCGGTTGCTTATACAGGCGAAGGAAGAAGGCTTTGTCACGTTCATAGGTGTAACCTTTGTGAACCCCCGGCACAGCCGGGGGTTTTCGGTTACAAGAAAAGCCCTATGGTAGTTTTTACACTGCCATAGGGCTGTCTTTATCGGTCTTTATTTTACCAACAATGTTTTGATGTTGTTTCTGTTTTTCGCGTCCGTAAAAGCTTCGTTGACCTGAGAGATCTTATAGAAATTGCCGAGTTTCAAGATAGTCGAATGCAGGTCGGGATTGGCGCACAGGAAATTGAGATAGCTCTTTACGTCCGAAACGGAATACTGGGAAGAGCCGATGATGTGCAGTGCTTTGAACGTGATCATTTGCGGTTGGATTTGGATGCCGCCCGAATTGCTGTACTGACCGGGCACCAAATACACACCGCGGTTGCGCAGGATATCCATACCTTGAATCACTGCCTGCGGCGCACCGGAAGCCTCGAAGCACAGATCAACACCCAAGCCGTCATTTTCGCTCTGCAACGCCTTGGTAATGTCTTCCGTGCTCTCTTTGGTCAGGTCATAGACACAATCCGCACCGAGGTCAGTCGCCAAAGCGATGCTGTTGCCGCCGGCTGTAATGACGCAGAGCTTTTTCACGCCCATTTTCTTCAAATACATCACGGCGAAGCATCCCACAGGGCCCAAACCCTGCACCACGGCAACGTCGATCTTCGAGAAATCGACGCCGGCTTGTTCCGCGAGTTTGCACGCGTGGACCGCTGTCGGGCCGGGGCAGGCAAAGATCGCCGTCATCATCGGATCTAATTCGTCCGGGATTTTGATCAAATTGGTAAGGGGGGTGTAGTTCACTTCGGTGTAGCCGCCGTAAAGGTACGGCGCTTCCTCAATACTGCCACCGTTGGTTACTTTCATATTCACGCAGTTTGCATCGTCGCCCGAACGGCAGAGCTTGCAGGTGCCGCAGGGTACGGCGATATCCGCGAGCACTGCGTCGCCCACTTTCAAACCGTACTTTTTCCCCTCAGCTTCATCCAAATCTGTCAAACGGCCTACAAATTCATGACCGATGATAGAGGGGGCTGCCACGGCCAACTTACCTCTGTGCATATGGACATCTGTACCGCAGATGCCGCTGGCGATCAGATCCGAACGGCCGTAACCTTTCGGTGTTGCCGTGACCTCGAATTCACGTACTTCAAAATCTTTCTCCGGACCCATAAATACGGCTGCTTTTGCTTTCACGTTTCTGCTCCTCTTAAATTTCTAAATTTGTTTCAAAATAATCGGAAAATGTATTCCGAATTTTTTGCAATTGCTCTTTCGCAAGCAAGGAGATATCCTGATAAGGATAGGACAATCCGAGTGCCTTGTATTTTCCGCTTCCCATACGATGAAACGGGATCAGATCTACCGTTTTCACACCCAGTTCCCGCAACGATTCGCACATACTATGTATTGCGGCATCACTTGTGTTGAAATTCGGGATCAGCGGTATCCGAATACGCACATTTTTTTCGTCACGGAGCAAAGCCCGTATATTATCCCGGATCAGATGCCGATCGCCGCCGAGTCGGCTGTATTTTTCCGCCTCATCGGTTTTATAATCGAACAAATAGCCGTCAACATAAGGATTTGTCAGCTCAAAAGCCGTGTACGGCACATTGCCGGCGGTGTCGATCAAAACCGATATGCCATTTTGACACAACTGTTTAGACAGTTCGGCAACACCGGCTGCTTGCAGCATCGCCTCGCCGCCGCTGATCGTTACACCGCCGCCGCTCGATTCATAGAAATCTTTATCGGTGAGCACATCCTCAACGATTTCTTCTATACGGAGCTTTTTTCCGCTGATTACCTCTTTGCCTATCTGCTCATACCGCAGGATCTGTGTTTCGGATGACCAAGTTTCGGGGTTGTGACACCACGGGCAACGCAGATTGCAACCCTTCAAAAACACGGTGGTGCGAAGTCCCGCACCGTCGCCAACCGAAAAATGCTGGATATGGGAAACATTCAATTCCATACACATCGACCTATGCCTTATGATTGTTGCGTCCGTTCCAAAATATCCTGCTGGACACATCTATCCAGCGTGACATAGAAAGCGGAAAATCCCGAAACGCGCACAACTAAATTTTGATAATTTTCCGGATGATCCATAGCATCCTTCAAAACCTCACGGGAGGTCGCGTTGATCTGTACTTCCTGCCCGCCCTTTTTGAAATAGGTTTTGAACAGTGCGATCAGTTTTTCGCGCTTGCCGTCCTCAAACATAGACGGAGAGAATTTTTGGTTAACGACTGTTCCGCACGCGGCTTTGGTATAATCCGGTTTTGTGACACTGTTGATGGTGACGGTCGCACCGCCCGTGTCTCTGCCGTATGTCGGAGATGCCGCATCCGACAGCGGTTCGCCGGCTTTTCTGCCATCGGGCGTCGCGTTGATGACCAGTCCGGCATAAATATTGGCAACATTCGCCGCCATAGCTACGTAGAAATAACCGCCGTCTCTGGTTCTCTGCGGCCGGAAAAGCGCGCTCAGATAATCGAGGAACCAAACGGCATACTTATCGACAAAATCATTATTGTTGCCGTATTTCGGAGCGGCGAGCAGTTTCTTTTGCAGTTCTTCATAGCCTTCGAAGTTGGCGTTCAGCGCATCTCTCAGCTCGGTCAGTGTCGCTTCCTTGTCGATAAACACCACTTTTTCGATCGCCGCGAGCGAATCGCTCGTCGTACCGACGCCCATCAGCACGGCGCCGTGAACAGACGGATATATGGCACCGCCGTCGTTGATATCCTGCCCGCGTCCGATACAGTCGTAGCAGAAGCAAGACAAGAACGGCTGTTTATACTGCTTCGGGTTGGCAGAGTTGGTGGTGTTATTGGTGGCGGCAACATACATATCCGCACCGTGAGCGAGTTGTTTTTCAAACCGCTCCATAAATTCCTGCATAGTCTTGATTTCGCTCACATCGCCCAACGCCAAGCCGAACGAGTGGTTGAATTCGCTGACGCCGTTATTGAAAACATAATCAAGGAATCGCGGTGTGTCAAATCTGCCGTCCGTCCACGGGGGCTGCTTGCCGGACATAAAGTTTTCGATACAGCCTACCATAGAGTAGTTGTAGACATCCTCTTTGGCATATCCGTAATCCAGCAATGCCGGGATGTTGACCGTATCGTTCATCAGAGCGGGATAACCGAGTCCCGTACCGATTGATTTGAGGCACGCATCCCAGAATTCATCCGGGGCATCGGGTGTCATACGCGCCGACAGGTTCGGGCCGGGCACATTACAGTTGCGCACCGCGTCGATGATGCAGTAGCTCAGCTCATTGACTTGGCATTTTTGCTGCATATCCATACCGCCGATGCAGATGTTGACGGTATCTCTGCCGGTCAACTTGATAAAGACGTTTTCCAGCAGTTCCGTTGCCTGCTCTTTGGTGAGGATGCCCGCTTGCGTGTCTTTCACGTAAAACGGATACAAATACTGATCCATCCGACCGAATGCCATAGCGGATCTGTCTTCCATCCAAAATGCGGTATGGCAGAACCACAGCAGTTGCAACGCCTGCGCAAAGGTCTGCGGTGCGCCGGTAAGCAACACCTCGCAGTTTTTCACAATGAAATCCAGCTTGTGATCATCGTATCCGGCTTCGCCCTTATGGCTCTTGGCACAATCCATATAGTTGCGGATCATCTGGAAAAATCCCTGCATACTGCGTTGCATGGCCAGCAATGTTTCTGTTTTTTCGGGATCATCCCGGTGCTTTTCAAGGGATACGCGGATCTCCTCTAAAAGTCCGGGGACACCGACAGCAAACGTGTGCTCATAATTCGGAGTGAAGTGGTCAGCGTTTGTTCCGAACGTGCGATAGCCATACTGACGGTCGATCGCATCGGCATACTGTAAGGTGGCTTCATCCGCCTCACACCACAGGGAATAATCGTATCCCGTGATCAGTTCGTGGGGATGTACGTGGGGCGTTGTTTTGGTAAACAGCGAAAAAAGAGCATTTCCTCTTGCCGTTGTTATCGGCGCGGCGGGATCTTGCATATATCCCAAATAGCGGAAATAATAGGGCGCTCTTGCTCCTGCCGGCGGCACTGCCAGGTCTTGTCTTAATTCTTCAAATAATTTCATAACGGTCCCTCCTTTGTGATTTTAGTATATATCATTTGCTCATATGATGCAATGCACATATTTATCAATTCTTGACAAAATTAAGATAATGGGTTAGGGAAACGCTGATTAATGTAAGCCTTGCAAAAATATTCAAAAAGTAGTATAATAGAGGAAAGCAAAGCAAGGCAGGTG
>ERZ779861.1815-NODE-1815-length-22313-cov-3.040660_pt1 | contig 22313 bp, 17 predicted proteins | sample MGYA00511558_ERZ779861 | MGnify/ENA primary metagenome ERZ779861 (study PRJEB29588, sample SAMEA2163432) | human gut metagenome | biome: human gut; feature: human-associated habitat; material: faeces | place: Denmark | collected 2008/2010 ...
GCCCTTTTCTATCATAAGGATTTTCTTCTTGCTTTTACGCTTTATCATTTCAAGCGCCGTGAAAATTCCCGCAGGTCCCGCGCCCACTATAATAACATCATACTTTCGCATTTTTAATGCTCCTTTGCCGTGACATATTTTTTCATTTTAATTATATAACAAATAAATTGCATTGTCTACACCAATACATAAAATAAGACAAAATAAAAAACGAAACGGCAGGCAGCCGTTTCGTTTTACTCTATTTCTTTTCAAGAAAAATTCTTTCATAAAGTATCCGTAAGCGCGTTTTTTCCTTTGCAAGCGGTACTTTCTTTTCCAAAATCTCGGTTATTATCCCATGCCCTATAACCTTGCCATTGTCCCAAACAGCAAAGGACGAGCCGACGCGCAAAAGCTCTTCCGGTATAAAATCCCGCTTCATCAGCTCCACATTTATCGGTCCCCGGTTCAGATTTCTGCCCTCACGGTAAAACACTGCGGGAACAAACTCATTTTTAAATGTCTCCAAAAAACGCCTTTCTCTCACCCGGATATCAAACTTCAGTCCGTAAATACCTAAATTTTTTATCTTCACACACGGACCGGTCAGCATGACGCGCGCATTCTGAGATTCATAAAACGGCTCCTCTCCCGGATACCGCACCAGTGCCACACCGTCAATCCAGCGATAAATAGTAAAAATTAAACCGCCTATTAAACACAGTATAAATGCCGCAAACGTTAAAACAATCAAAATCATAGCTATCGTTTCATTTACCGTCAAACGCGAAGTCAATATGAAAATAAAATCTAAAACCAATAAAACAGAAAGCATGATTATTCCTACATTACAGATAGTATAAATAATCTTATTGGAATGATGAGGGCGTGTCATAAATAATTTACAGCAGTTGTTGCACGACCCCGTCGCATATTTTCCGTCATTTATAGAGCCATAGTTATGGTTGTATGATCGACGCGAACATGATATATCATAAAACAACGTAATACACTCCTCGCCGCAATACGGACAACGATACTTTTTCATTTTTCCCCCTTACGCAAATAAAAACTTTATTGAACAAATTATATAAATATATTAGATTTTTGTCAATATGAAAAACAGCAGGGAATGAGTCATCAAAGCCTCAGCCCCTGCTGTTTTTATATTTAAAAATGTTACTGTATTATGCGTACTTTTTTATTTTTTCATTGCTTCTTCAACTGCAACGGCACACGCAACCGAAGCGCCGACCATGGGGTTGTTGCCCTTTCCTATGCCGCACATTTTACAAGCACTTATTTAACCTCACAAAACCCTTGAAAAGCCCTTATTTCAAGCGGTTTTACCAGATTGTCTTCCCCATATTATAATCTATCATCACTCACAATAATTTATGATTTTTTAGATTTTGGGGTACAAAATGGGTACAAGCGTTTCGGGATAAATTTACCCGTATTCTTCTATGAGTGGTAATAAGTGAATCGAAATTATAGAGCGTTGTCTTAGGTAGACGGAAGTGCAACGCTCTCATCTTAAACAAAGATTGGAGAACCAACATTGAGTAAAATTATATCAATTATATCATGCAAAGGCGGTGTTGGTAAGACAACAACCGCAGTCAACATCAGTTCATATATCCACACCCAAGGCAAACGAGTTCTCGCAGTGGATTTGGATTATCAACATAATCTGTCAAAACATTTTGGCATCTTCCCTGGGCATCTTAAAAACAGGCCTACGGTTTATGATCTGTTCAATGCCGCAATGGATGATTGCTCAGATGATGAGATGAATGAAATGATACACAATGCCATTGTGAAGTCAACTACCGTTGATGTATTACCTGCAACAGCAAAGCTTTCTCTGCTCGATAAGGTGCTCCCCACTGCAACCTGCAGAGAGTTCATATTAAAAGGCATCTTGAAGCATATTGAAAACGAGTATGATTATATCTTCATTGATTGCCACCCTGGATGCGACCTGTTTGCAATCAATGCTTTGACCGTATCAGACACGGTAATAATTCCGGTTGAAGCTCATCCCCTCGGTTTAGAAGGTCTTGACCAAGTGGAAAAGCTTATAGGAACGGTACAGCGACACCTCAACCCCAATTTAAAGGTTGAAGGCATCTTGCTTACCAAGTTCCAGAACAACACCAACTGTTGCCGTAATATTCGAGATATTGTGAAAGACAGTTACGGAAACCGTATGCACGTATTTGATGAACATATTAAGTATTCTATCAATATTGCAGAGGCTCCTGAATTTGGTCTTTCCATTCACGAATATGCTCCGAGAATCGAGGCGGCACAATCCTACGCTAAGATAGCGATGGAGGTGATGTTCAAATGAAAAAGTCAGACTTAGAGGCACGAAGACAACAGTTAAACTCTGTTTCCTCTGATACAGAGAATGATTTTGATGAAATCGTGTCCTCTGCACGAAGTCCCAATGATACAGCAAAAATAACGATAATTCCATTAGAAAAACTCGTTGAGTATTCCGATGATGCTTTTGAAAGTATCACAGGCAGACCGCAACCCTTTAAGGCTTATAGCCAAGAGAGTTTGGAATCACTTGCAAAGAGTATCAAAGAAAACGGAGTTATCAACCCGATTATCGTAAGACCGCTTGAGGATGACAAATATCAGATACTTGCAGGCAGAAATAGAACGAGAGCATCCCGCATTTGTGGTAAGACTGATATTCCCGCTATTGTTCGATCAGATATAGACGATATCGGCGCCGCTATGATAATGCTCGATACCAACCTTGAACAGCGACCGCATTTAAGCTATAGCGAAAAGGCTTATACATATAAAATGCGTGTTGATCTTCAAAGAAGTCAAGGAAAACGAACAGATATCGAAGGCGGTAATAAAGTGGATGTGTTAAGTGAGGTCGGAAAAGACAATAACGATAGCCGCCGCACAGTAGCCTATCTCATAAGGCTTACATATCTTATTCTCCCCCTCGTAGATATGGTTGATGATGGCAGACTTGGTTTTAAGATTGGTGTTGAAATTTCATATCTGTCAACCGAAACTCAAAACCTTTTGTACTCGGAAATCATTATGGCAGGAGAACGAATTAAGCAATCCCAAATCAAAGAATTAAAAGTCTTGGATGAATGCGGCACAGTTACACCAGACAGCCTAAAGGCACTTTTTAGAAAACCTATAAAGCCGCAGTTATCCTCTGTAACCATAAGCGGCGATAGCTTAAAGGAATATGCAGATATACTTCCCGAACCACAAGAAGTTGAGCGTTTGTTCCTTGAATTTCTTAAAGCATATCGCTACTCCATAACACAGGCTTGACCTTGTGCACTCAGTGCACTAAGTTCAACATATACACAGAAACGTGGTGAAATTATGAAACGATTATTTATTATTTTCCTTGCTTTATTCCTTATATTAAACACAGGATGTTCCTCAGAAAAACATATGAATGAAAGCAGTGTGAGTGAATCATCCGGTTATATAGAGAATCAGCAGGGCAAAACAACTACATCACAGAAAGAAAATGAACCAATAACAGACGAAAGGAATGATGAAATCGTAGTGAACCAAAAAGATGATGTTCCCAGTAAAGAAAATGTCACAGAAAATCCTGATGAAGGTAAAGATGCTCAAAGCGACCAAACAGTAGAGGATACTTCCGAAAAGCCATCGGTTTCCAAGGAAGAGAGTTTGCCAGAACCCACGGAACCAAACCCTCTTCCAAATAACGAACTCCCGGTGCAGCATGATCCGCCGAAGACTGTGATTGATGAACCGGCAGAAAATGAAGAAGTTTCCGATCCACCAAAAGAACCTAATGCATCTGCACAAGATACAAGAGCTGTTGCTAATAAAGTTATTGAGTATATTAATTCATATCGTACCGAGCAAGGTGTTTCAGGTTTAACTAAGCTTTCCGGACTAACTGAATACGCTGAATACAGAAGTCGTCAGCTTGTTTCAAACTTTGCACACAATACAACAGATGAACGAGCTGCAGCCACAGCGTTAAAATATGGTCAGTATGTTGATCCTACTCTATACGGGATGACCGGAGAACCGTATTATACTGCAAATGCCAGAGAGGCTATTGCTCAAGGCGGTTACGTTGGTACGATTGATATTGTTGCTAAAAATCTTGCACAGCTAGTACGTAACAGTGCAGGTCATTGGAATTATGTCGGCAATGTTGACTACATTTACATAGCTGTAGGAGTCACCTACGAAAGCGGCATGTGGTACTGTGATATCGCACTAACACGCACTAATACAGACAATACTTAGTATAAACAGAATATAAGCTCTTCTGTCCCCTCCTCCTGGGACAGAGGGCTTTTTTGTTTTTATGAAAATTTTAGAAAGGAACAAATGCATTATGAAAACTTTAAAACAAAGACTTTTAGCAGGTTTTATGGCAATTATTATGCTGTTCTCCCTTATTCCCATATCCACTATTGCTGCACCTGCATCAGATATTCCAAAAGATATGTTGGATAATGTATATCTTGATGCTTTGAAATATACGGGATATGACGTTCAGGGCCAAAAGGATGACGGAACGATCTTTATCAAGTACGCTTATCTTGCAGATAGCAGCGTATTTTCAAATATTACATATAACACTGTAAAAAGCGGACTTGAAACAGTTGCCAAAAGCGGCACCGCTACCGGTCGTGCTCCTGCAATTGCAGAATTTGAAGCCTCAGGTTTATGCTGTGCTTCATATATCACGTATGTATATTACAACTATATGCCCAACATTGCAGGCATCGATACATCAAAGTGGACAAGACCGGATAATCTTCTCTCCGCTCCCAGTTATAGAGACGCGGCAAACGGATGGGTTTCCAACGGAATCGCACGTAAGATTACTTTTACACAAAGCAGTAACGGAAGCGGATTTAATCCTTCGGAAGAGGTGCCTGTAGGATCATTGGTAATTTTCAAAACCGCATCAACCGGAGGTATAGGTCATGTGGCGTTATACGCAGGATATTACAATGGCAAGCACTTTATTACCCATACAGGAAATTCCCGCGGACCGGAAATCTCTACAATCGATGCTATGACAAAGGGTGGCAATCTTATGCTCGTCAACCTCATAATCGTTCCCGAGTTTGTAGAGGAGACAGGCGCTATTCAAGTATACAAGAAGGATACAAACGGAAAGAATCTTGCAGGTGCATATTTTACGGCAACCAACAAAGCAGACAGTTCCGTTCAGTACCTTATCGGCCCCACCTCTTCTTCCGGATATGCAATTGTTGAAAATGTAGAGTATGGAGATTATCTCGTTAAGGAAACTGTTTTCCCAACAAACTATCGTGCTTACGGTCAGTCGCAATGGAATGTGACAGTCAGTAGCACAAACGATGGACTTGTAACCATCAATGCAGTAAACGAAGAAATCCCCGGCACTTGCCAAATTGTAAAAACAGCAGAAGATGGCAAAGTGAGTGGTATATCATTTCGTATTTCAGGAAACGGTGTTGATAAAACCGTTGTTACAGAAAGTAACGGAAAAATCAGTATCCCTGATCTGAAACCAGGCACATACACCGTGGCCGAGAGTGTGCCGAATAAATATGAACCGCAAAGTAGCCAGACAGTAACAATCGTAAGCGGTAAAACTTCGACCGTTACGTTCAATAATACTCTTCGCAGAGGTACACTTAAAATCACAAAGACTTCGGAAGACGGTTTGGTCGAAGGAATAAAATTCAAACTTTCAGGTACGTCCCTCAGCGGTGATAAGGTAGAACAATATGCTGTGACAAATAAAAACGGAATTTCTACGTTTGAAAATGTTTTGATTTCAGGTACTTCGCCGTATACCGTAGAAGAAATTGAAACGGCAGCGAGATATATTGTCCCCGCATCCCAGACAGCACCTATTGAATGGAATAAAGTTACTGACAGAACGTTCCATAACACTTTAAAGAAAGGGTCGCTGCGCATTTTAAAAGAGTCAGAGGATGGCTTGGTATCAGGTATGAAATTCAGACTTACCGGGACATCGCTCAGCGGTCAAAAAATAGATATGACTGCCATTACTGACAGTAGCGGTATTGCTGTCTTTGAAAATGTTCTTATCTCCGGAAATATTCCCTATGTTGTGGAAGAAGTTGATACTGCAGAAAGATATATTGTCTCAAACAATCAGGAAGCGCCTATAGAGTGGAATAAGGTTACGCAAAGAACATTTGAAAACAAGCTCAGGCGCGGTGATTTAAAGGTTTTAAAAGAGTCAGAAGACGGACTTGTGGAAGGTCTTAAATTCCGCCTCACAGGCACTTCTTTTTCGGGAATCAAGGTCGATGAGTATGCGATTACGGATAGCAGCGGAATTGCATATTTCGATAACATACTGATGGGAACCGGTTATCTGCTTCAGGAAGTGAATACCCCGGTCAAGTACGTTGTCCCTGATAGTTTAAATGTTGACATTGAATGGAACAAAGTAACAGATGCCTCGGTTAAGAATACTTTGAAAAAGTGGCGAGCGGATATTTGTAAAAAAGATAGTGAAAAAGACACAGCTCAAGGTAATGCCGCTCTTGAAGGTGCGATATATGGCGTGTATAAAGGAGACACTCTTATAGATACATATACAACCGACAAAAACGGCAGATTTACAACGGAGTACTACACTTGTTCTGATGATTATACCATTCGTGAAATTTCACCGTCAGAGGGATACTTGCTCGATCCTACTGTTTATCCCATTGACTGCTCGGCAGATAATTATACTGTTGAACTTAATACTGAATATTTAACCGTTACGGAGCAAGTGATCAAGGGTAAGATCGCAATTATCAAACACTCAGATGATGGCTCAACGCAGATAGAAACGCCGGAAGAAGGTGCTACCTTTGAAGTGTTTTTGAAATCCGCCGGTTCTTATGATAACGCAAAAGATACAGAAAGAGTAATTTTAATCTGTGATGAGTATGGATATGCCGATACAGAACTACCCTATGGAATTTATACTATAAAGCAAGTATCCGGCTGGGAAGGTAAAGAACTTATGTCTGCCTTTGATGTATATATCAAGGAGGACGGTCAAACCTATCGCTATTTAATCAACAACGCTACCTTTAAGGCTTTCGTTGAGATACAAAAGAAAGATGCAGAAACTGGTAAAATCATTCCTGCAGCAGGGATTGGTTTTCGCGTCCGTAATGCTGACACGGGCGAATATATCGTTCAGCATATCAATTATCCCACGCCTACGGATATGGAGATCTATTATACAGACTCTACAGGAAAACTCATGTTGCCTGACAGTCTTTCTTACGGAAACTATGAGGCAGTTGAAGTGAAGACCTGCTACGGATATGTGCTTGATTCTAAGCCCGTCTCTTTTAAGATTGACGGTACAAAGACAGTAGTTACTGTCGAAAAATCAAATGTTGCTCAAAAAGGCACTATTAATGTAACCAAGAAAGGCGAAGTTTTTTCAAGCATAACCGAAGTTAACGGTGTTTACCAGCCTGTATACGAAACCAAGGCTCTGGCAGGCGCTGAATATACAGTAACAGCAATAGCGGATGTTTATACCCTTGATGGAACGTTACGCTATCGCAAAGATCAAATTGTAGATACCATCGTAACCGGCGCAGATGGTACAGCCATAACAAAGCCTTTGTACCTCGGGCAGTATGAGGTAAAGGAGAAGACAGCGCCCTACGGAATGGTTTTAAATACCGAGTCCGCCATCGTTGAACTTGAATATGCGGGAGAAAATGTGAGCATTACCACTGCATCAACCGAATTCCATAACGAACGTCAAAAAGCAGTCATCGAACTTACAAAATCTTTAGAAACTGACACGATGTTTGATGTAGGTTTAGGTGATGAAATCTTATCCGTAAAATTTGGGCTGTATGCGACAGCAGATATCGTCGCGGCAGACGGTAAGACAATTCCCAAAGACGGACTTATTGAAATTGCTTCATGTAATGCTGAAGGAAAAATCGTGTTTAAAACAGATATTCCAATGGATGCAAAAATGTATGCAAAGGAAATCGCAACAGATGAACATTACATATTAGATGATACTGCCTACCCGATTGAGTTTAAATATGCAGGTCAAGATACGGCTACTGTTAATATTTCCGTCAACGGCGGTAATGAAATCGACAATAAAATCATTTACGGAACTATCGTTGGAAAGAAGATTGATGAAGATGGTTTTACAATAGCCGGTGCAACTTTCGGATTGTTTGCAAATGATGCCACAGAATTCACAAAGGACACAGCAATTCTTGTTTCCGTTTCAAATGAGATCGGTATCTTCTATTTTGAGAACGTTCCTTTTGGCAAATATATCGTTCGTGAAATAACTCCCGCGCAGGCATTTGTGTTAAACGAAACGAGTTATGAGGTGGAAATCACCGAGATAGAAGAAATCATTCAGATTGAGGTTGAGAATAAGTTTATTGTTGGCTCAGTTCAAACCGTAAAAGTTGATGCAGATTACCCTGATAATAAATTAAGCGGAGCGGTCTTTGAAATCTATTTTGATTCGGATAAGAATAAGGAATTCAGCGCAGAAATAGATATTTTGATTGGAGAAATGACTGAGATTGAACTTGGTGTTTATCGTATGGATGAACTAAGATTCGCCGGATATTTCCTTCATGAGAAAGTGGCTCCCATTGGATATGTTTTAGATGAAGGATATTATTACTTTGAAATTGTAAACGATGGTGAAATCGTAAACATTGTAAATAATGCCGGTGAGAACTTTACAAATCAAGCAATTAAAGGTAATATCTCAATTCTTAAAAAGGATGCTACCAGCGGTGAGGTACTTTCGGGTGTCGAATTCGGCTTGTTTGATACAAACGGTAATGAAATAGTGCGCGGAGTTACCGGTGATGATGGCTCTTTACTTTTTGAGGGTATTCGATTTGGTACATATGAACTTCGTGAACTGACTGCTAAAACCGGTTACCATAAAAACGATGAAATCATTATGGTGGAAATTTCAGAAAATGCAGTGACTTTAACTTATGAAATCACCAACGAAAAGATACCTGACACCCTTCCACCCTACACAGGTGTTGATACAAACATCGGATTATTCATCGCATTGATGGTCATTTCAAGCATTGGTTTAATAGTCATTTCAATAAGCAGCATAGTTGAAAGAAATAAATTAAAAACAATAAAAAGAAGAAGGAGTAACCGAATATGAAAAAATATTATTTGTCACATATAGATTTTTCAGAGCTTGTTAATGTGACGGCAGATGAAGAACAGCTGGGTATTGCACGTGAGCGAATGATTGAGTTAGGACTACTCACCGAAAAAGGTAATCCTGCCACAGCGAAGATCGGCTCTATGGTCGGTAGCTTGTCTAAATCCTTTTTTGTTAAACTGCAAAGGAGACTCCGCTACCGTAAAGGAGGAATAATCGCAGTAAGAGACACACTCAAAAAAATATATGACCGTAAGGACTATTATGGATTCTTTCTCTATGTTTCTTTTTTATATGGTTTCATAGAATGGCAAGTTCCAAACGAAGTTACACTTATGCCTGCAACTTCTGAAACTCTTAGATGCTACTGTACAGAGCTTATGATGGCTCTCAATGATTTTATTGATGAAAGAAGCGAGAATATCGGTAAGGAATTTACTACCGATGAAAATCAGAAGGATACTTAAGTTTTATTTTCGGAGGAAACTATGAAAAAAAGATACAAAATCCTCATCATATCTGTATTGGTTATGATGCTTATATCATCTGTCACAATGACAGCATTTGCGGCTGGAGAAGATCTGTTCGAGGTTGCGGATAACATTATCCGTGACGTATATACCCATATCGCCGGAATTTCAACCGTTCTGGCGGCGCTGATGTCTGCCATAGCAGTTATCGGTGCGAAAATGTCTAATAATCAGCATAAGGTTGACCAAAGCTGGGACTGGCTTAAAAGAATATGGATAGCATGGGCTGTAATTAACGGTATCGGTGCCTTTATTGCCTATGTAACCCCGCTTCTTGACGGATACAATGTGCTGCCTTAGTGCAGTCTATTCCACGAAAGGCAGGTGATGTCCTATTCTTGAAGGAATTTTACAAGGACTTATGCAATGGATATACGGTCTGTTTTTAGATCTTATGTCTTATTGCGCTAACGCTCTGCTCGGTATTATGAGCACGGACCTTGCTTTCTTTGAGAGTAGCGTACCGATAGTTGTTGACCTTTATGCGATATTTGTCGCTGTTGGTTGGGGACTTCTTATCGGTAACTGTGCTTTTCAGTGTATGAAGGCAATGTTTGCGGGTTTTGGTTTTGAAACCGAGTCTCCGATAATACTCTTGATGCGAACAGGACTGTTCGGCTTTCTGCTTATATTTGCAAAGGATATATGCGAAATCGGTCTTTCAATCGGCAAAAACGTAATTGATTTGTTAGGGATACCCGGAAATATTACGTTATCAATGCCAACCGACAGTATGTTTACAGGGCTTGGAGCCTCATGGCTGTTAGTTATCATAATTGGTTTTATACTTGGATTCCAGCTTATAAAACTGTTCTTTGAAATCGCAGAAAGATATGTTGTTGTGGCTGTTCTTACCTTGCTTATGCCCGTAGGTCTTGCTATGGGCGGAAGTAAATCTACTAAGGATATTTGTACGAGCTATATCCGTACATACGCTTCTATGATTGTAATGATGGTAATGAACGTACTGTTCCTTAAACTGATACTTTCAGCACTTGCCACAATGCCCTCCGGAGCTCTTGTTTTGCCTTGGTGTCTGCTTGTTGTAGGTATAGCGAAAACAGCAAGAAAAGCCGATCAACTCATTTCCAAAATCGGACTTAATCCTGCGGTTACGGGAGATCCCCTCGGTACCGGCAGAGGTCTTATGATGGCGGCAATGGCAGCAAGAACCATTATGTCCGTTTCCGGTAAAGGCGGCGGTGCGAAAGGCGGCGCAGGTAAAACCGGCGGCAGTTCGCAAAGCAGTTCTACCTCACATTACAGCAATAACAGAGGCGGTAATGTCCGTAATGCTACAGGTGGCACGAATGTCGGCGGTAACAACGTGGGTGGCACAAATGTCGGTGGAAATAATATGGCTGCAGGTGCGGCTTACGGTGCAACAACCGAGAGCAGTGCAAATACTCAAAGAAATAACCAGAGCAGTAATATGGGCGGCAGCAGAACAACTGCTAATACTCAATCTGCATCTACTGTTCGATTCGGTGCAAACAGCTATGGTGGCGCTACTAACAGTGCTAATGTCAACTCCGGCAGAACACAGTTTAACAGTTCGGGACAATCTCAAGTCAACACTAACCGTTTTGGAAATCAGCCTGCAGGTCAACAGAACAAAGGCGGAAACACTACGGGAACGACACAAGGAAAACCCGCAACTTCTCAGCAAGGTTCTGCTTCTGGTAAAGGTGGAAACGCAGGTGTTACACCCAATAATACATCTGCAAAAACCACGACAGCAGCTGTTAAAGGCGGTGCGAATACTACCGCTAAACAGAATACCAAGGGCGGTGCTAAACAAGTTCATCATAATGCTGCAAAACAAGCTACCGATAACGCTAAGAAAACACGCTTTGGCGGTGCTAAACCTACGGGAACTGTCCGTCAAAATGCAAGTCCTATCGGCAAACCAAAGACGGCAATGCCAAATGGTCACGGCATAAGAACGACTCCCGCAGGCACAAAGGTATCTGCAAAGCCCGATAACATTGAAGCTACCGATACAGCAAAAGAGGTTTTACAGGATATTGCAGAAACCGTAACCCCGAAGGACGGTGAAAACAATGGCTAAAAAAAGCGGTCTTGAAATTGCCGGAAGTGCGGCTCATCTTGCGAAAGCACTTTATGACATTATTAAGGCGTTTATGCAGGGTGGCTGGGCTGCAGCCGCCTTGCAAGCCCTTAAACATTATTGGCCGCAGATTTTAGTTATTGCTCTTGTTTTATTGCTTTTACCCATTATCATATTCTGCTGTTTGCCTATGATGCTGTTCGGATATCAATCGTCAACAAATGCAGAAATATCCGCAATGACGGTACAGGCTGAAACAGTATCAGGATACTACGATAGCTATGAGTCGTACATAGATAATTGGGTGGAAGAAATCAAAAGCACGGTAATAGATGGTGAAGGTCAAGATACAGAAACCGATGGGACGACCACTGAAACCGAAGATACCGATACGGTTGAATACGAGGTGGTTTTTACGGGTACTAAAATACAGAAAAACTGGTTTATAGCGTTGCACGCTGTTACGGTCGAGAATGATCTTAATGCGGCGACAGAAGCTGATGTCAAGGCGTTTTCCCAGAAGTGTGTGTCATATACCACAAGACTTGCGGATGAAAATACAGAAAGTGAGACTGAGAGTACCGAAACAACTGATGATGGAGAAACGACCACTAAGATGATTTTGGATATATATTACCGGACACCCACCGAAATAATGGCAGATGTAGGCTTTACCGATTCGGATGAAAACTGGGCACGGCTTATTCATAAGACGCTGGAAATGGAAAACAATTCTTCCGTAGGCGTTTTAGGAACTCTGTTCTCGGATTCGAGTTGGAGGGATAGTATTACCTCTGAATACGGATACCGAACAAGCCCTAAACCCGGATTCCATTATGGTATTGACATTGGTAAGCCAATGGGCACCGAAATCTGTGCTACGAAAGACGGAACTGTTACATCTGCTGTAAAAGGCACAACGGGTTACGGTTATTACATCATTCTCGACCATGGAGAAGGCATAGAAACAATGTATGCGCATTGTAGTGAGCTTCTTGTAGATGTCGGAGATGAAGTGTCCAAAGGTGACGTTATAGCCAAAGTAGGATCTACAGGAAACAGCACCGGTCCGCACTGTCATTTTGAAGTTCGAATAAACGGTGAACAGGTCGATCCTGCACCGTATCTACCATAACGAAAGGAACTATTATGGAACCTACTGTTTTTATTCCAACAAACTTTACTGATGCAGGCAAACTGCTCGGTATGTTTGAGATACGAAACGTAATAGAGTGTTTCATCCTATGCGTTCCCATTGCGCTGCTTGCGATATTGCTTTCACCGTTCGGGCTTACGGGCACGATTATCTTGGTAACGGTGTTGGTAGTATCCATCGGCGGATTTGCGATGATCGGCGTGCAGGATTATTCGCTGTTTACATTTCTTCGTATCTACAACCGATATAAGAAAAATAAAAGAATTATTACTTACAGGGGGACTCAATGGGTAAACAAGAAAGCGTAAAGAAACGCAAATTACCGGATATAAAATCCCTCATATTCGGTAGTAGTAATAAAGAAATTACCATCCCCGGCAGTCGATTCCCAAATGGAACTCAAGGGCTTGTTCCCGTTGTAGATATCCAAAGAGGAGTCGTTATTACCGAGGATGGTAGGTATCTCAAAATTTTAGAGGTTCTGCCCACGAACTTTTATCTTAAATCTTCGATGGAGCAGATGAACATTATCTACTATATGGCAAGTTATTTGCGTATTGCACCCGTGTCCTTACAAATCCTTGTTCAGACAAGCCGTGCGGATATTGACGCCTATTGCGAACAGATGCAAAAGTGCTATCAGACCGAGAAAAATGAGATGTGCAAGGAGATGATTTTAGAGGATGCTCAGCTCGCAAATTACCTTGCTGCCAATGAAGCGGTAACAAGAAAATTCTATATTGTTTTCCAGCACGAAGGCAGTGCTACCGATTTTGATGAAATTGCAAAGCAACTTGGAGAGGCAGCTGAAACCGCACTGCAATATCTTGATTATTGCGGTCTTGAGGTGCTCCGTCATGAGTCTTATGATGATTTTCTTTTCCGCACGTTGTTTTCTGCATTCCGACGCACAACCGCATACGAGGTCGATCATAAGGCATTATTTGCCGAGGTCGGCACCGTTCACCGTGCAGTTGATATTCCCACGGAGGAACTTTCCGAAGAGGATAAGTTGGGCGTACTTTCTGTGCAGGATGTTCTTGCTCCAACTGAAAGTGATTTAACACATAAGGAATACATCGTTGTTGACGGTATGTATTATGCCTATTTGTATGTGTCGGGATACGGTTATCCCACTCAGGCAGGACTATCTTGGCTATCTCCTTTGGTGGAACTCGGAGACGGCATTTCTATTAGCTTTTATCTTGATAAGAAGCGTAAAGAACAAGTGCTTCAAAAGGTTGCGAAAACCACTATGATGAACCGTAGCCGTATGCGCGATGTGGAAGACACCCGTGCCGACTTTGAGGAAATGGACGATGCTATTTCTTCGGGACTTTATATCAAAGAGCAGTTAAACCGTGAGGGCGAAGAGTTCTTTTATATGCATACGCTGATAGAGGTTACCGCCTATGATACCGAAACGCTGGAGCAACGTATCAAACAGGTGCAAAATCGCTGTGCCGCTATGAATATGACAGTGCGCCGTGCTGACTATTGCCACGAACAATGCTTTAAGTCTATGTTGCCACTATGCAAGTTGGATGCGGATATCGAAAAGAAAACCAGACGTAATATCTTAACGCAAGGTGCGGCGGGAGCTTTCCCATTTTCGTCCTTTGAACTTTGTGATGATAAAGGTATTCTGCTTGGTATTAACCTGCATAACAATTCCACCGTTATCTTGGATAACTTCAATTCGGATATTTACTCCAATGGCAATATGGCAATCTTTGGCATGACCGGCGCCGGTAAGACCTACACCATTCTTTTAATGGCTATGCGAATGAGAATGAACGGTGTTCAGGTGTTCGTTATAGCTCCCGAAAAGGGCTTTGAATACCGAGGGCCTTGTGAAGCTCTGGGCGGTCAATATATAAAGCTTGCACGCGGCTCTACCGACTGCATCAACATTATGGATATCCGCCGCACAACGATGGATATTGACGACAATCTTGCAGGACACGACAGCCGAAAAGACTCGGTTATGCTGGATGTTGTTCAGGACGTAAAAACCTATTTTGGGCTCCGCTATCCTGCTATGACACCGGAAGAAAGATACATGCTTAATTCCGCTATTATTGAGTGTTACGGTAAATTCGGTATTACAAAGGACAACGAAAGTCTTTTGAATCCCGACGGCTCTTTCAAAGAGATGCCCACACTCAAGGATTTATACCCGATTGTCAACGCTGTTCCCGAACTTAAAAATATTGCTATTATCATCAAAGATTTGGTTGAAAGCGGTATGGGCGGAAAGACCAATGTTGACCTGCGTTCTTCCTTTATCGTGATGGATACTTCATCTGCACGTGAGGAAGATCTGTCGGCTACTACATTCTTGGCTACTGTGTTCATTCGTGATGAAATGAGCAAGTCCCGTACTCGTAAAAAAGCAGTATTCGGTGATGAACTCTGGATTATTGCAGGTAAAGAAGGAAACGAACAGGCATCCGAGTTTGTTATTAAACTTGTAAAGACCATTCGTGGTTACGGCGGTATCTTCGTTTCCTGTACACAGAACACCATAGACTATTTCGCATTAAACTCCGGTAAATTCGGTGATGCTGTTCTTAATAACAGCCGTCTTAAACTGCTTCTGCAGATGGAAGAACCGGAGGCATTGAAACTCAAAGAAAAGGTTGGACTTTCGGATGAAGAGGTTATGCAGATTTTACGCTGCGGCAGAGGTCAGGGACTTCTCTGTGCGGGAAAGAACAGAATCGCTGTTGAAATCCGTTCCTCGCAAACTCAATATGACCTCATAACCACCAACCGAGCCGACCTTGAAAAACAAGAAAATAAGGAGGATGTATAAATGGATACCGATTACACAAACAACGTTATAACCACTATGCAGCATCACCTTGATGCCGCCAATAAATATCTGACTGAACTCTCAAAGGGTTACCGTTCCAGCGAAAAACAGAACACGCTTTTGGATGCGGCTATGCACCAAGTAGAACTGTGCTGTATTGATATGCGTAACCTTTGTGAAAAAGTAAGACCGACCATTCCGCCGTCTCCCATTCGCAGTTATAACCATAAGGAAATTTTCGGCGAAGTAACACAGCTTGATAACGGTTGGCTGGATATTCGCTTAAATGCCTTGCTCCCACACTGCAGGATGATCGGCAGCACACAGTATGTTTTTGATACCATAACAAAACTGCTTGACAACTACCGTCAAAACGGCGGTGTTATCCCTTGCTATGAGAAGGCGTATATGGCGATTGTAGAGCATTGTCCCGTTGACTGCTCTGGAACCTTTGATAACGATAATAAAGGTTTCAGAGGCGCCGTAAACGCCCTTAAAGGCAGGTTATTTCGAGACGACAATCAGTTTGAATTAGCCCTTGGACTTTTCACCGTTATAGACGAGGATACCTGCTGTCATATCTACGTAACACCCTTTGATGAAGCCGGAGATTTTCACTATCAACTAACGGCGAATATGCTCTAAAAACAGTCATTTGGTATATGTTAGATTCGCGGATTTTTTCAGTGCAAAAAAAGATGCAGAAAAAGTCCGCATCTAACATTAGAAAAAGTTCAGATTTTACAAGGACAAAATGACGGTTTTTTAAGGTGCAAAAATATCAGCATCTAACCGGCTTACGTTGGGGGGCGTGGATGTGAAGTTCGACACAGCAGAAATCGAGGTGTTGGCTTTATGTGCCTGGTGCAGAGATTTACCCGTTCATGGGTGCAGAAATATCCCTGCAAAAATCATTAACGATTTGCTGGAACTGAGGCTTATCCGACAGAGCAAAAACAAGACGGGATACCGTTGCACACCCGAAGCTTACGAGTTACTACACCGAGCAGAAATGGAGTTCACTCAGGATAAGTGCTACCGTACCAATGCTGATGCTCTCACTCGCAGAATGCAGATGGCGGAGATTACAAGTTTCTTTTGGCGATATGGTGCTGATGGCTTTTGCGACAGCCCACCGGCAGAAACTGAGAACAATGTTTTCCTACCATCATTCGCATTACGACGTGACAAGCACGCAAATATTTTAGGTGGTACCAAACTCACAGGATTCTATTACGCAAAAGACACGGTTTTTATTCCGTACTTTATAGCAGAAGAAAACAACGGTATCTATCCCGAAGTAGAGCAACGAACATTCCGTTCCGAAACACTTTCTTGCGGAAAACGACCGCATATCATTTACACCGGCAACGGAGAATTACAAGAAATCATAAACACCGTATCCATAAAAAAAGAACGACCTAAAAAATCCACCTCGATTTATTACAAGGATGCGATGGATAAATTCGCTTGTCCCGTTGCTCTTATTCCTTTAACGGAAGATGGTATGCGACAACTCAGAATCCTTTCCGTTCCAGACTACCGCCAACGCCTTATCAAAAACATACTCGGAAATGACTATCTTCCTCCCAAGAGCTTACAGTCTGACGGGAGGACTAAAACAGAAAATTTTATTATCGGCATTGACTGTAATATCTTACGGTTTGAAAATGCTGTGAAATCCAAAAAACCAACCAAGATATTCGTGCTTCCTTTTCAGGCAGAAGCCGTGCAAAGTATGGTACACGGCACAAAAGCACAATGCTATGTTCTTAACCTGCAGGAAACCGAGGAGTTTTTAGGGCTATCAAATACGCTGCCCGAAATCACCTACAGAGCTTTCCAAACCGGGAAAGGAGAACAAATAGATGTTCCGCCTCTCGGAAAAGCTAAAAAAAGTGGAAGATAAAATTAACGATTTTATCACGAAAAACAAATCAAAGCTTCCAACCTACATAGGACTCGGACTTCTTATTCTATATTGCTACGGAATGGTTGTGCGGTGCATAGGTGTCGGCGTAATTAACTTTCGTAATGCTACCAATGAAGAATGGTTCACCTTAAACCCTTTCAAAAACATCGGTGCTATCTTCACTCCATACGGCATGATGATAACGATATTTGTCGTTCTTATGTACTGTCTCTTTGCCAAGAAGGGCTATCAGTTGCTATCCGGCTATAAAACCGTTCGGGATAAAGAACGCGGTATTGAAATACTGCCCGAAGGCACCCACGGTACGTCCGGCTGGATGAATAAAAACGAACTGTCAGAAGTGCTTGTTAAAGGTTCCCTTGATACCTTGGATGAAACCCTGTTCGGAAAATTAGAAAACGGCGAATACGTATCCCTCAAGGATATGCGTGGTATGAACAAGAACATCATAATCTACGGCTCACCGGGTACCGGTAAATCACGTGGCTTTGTAATGCCTTTTGCTATGCAGGCAGTAAAGCGCGGTGAAAGTCTTATTATGGTGGATCCAAAAGCTGAGTTCTATGAAATGTATTCGGAGTTCTTTCGTGAGCAGGGCTATACTGTCAGTGCCTACAATCTACTTGATTTGTTTGCATCAGACGGTTGGAACTGTGTTAGTGAAACCGCTAACGACCTTAACCTTGTTCAGAACGTGGCAGAAATCATAATTCGCAACACTTCCTCTGAAAGTGAGCGTGAGGACTTCTGGGCGAAGGCGGAAAAGAACTTGCTTATGGCTCTTTTGCATTACGTTGGCACAATGACCTATCCTGGCACAGATAAGCTCTTACCTGTAGAGGAGAGAAGTCTCGGAACGATATACAAAATCCTTTCCTCAACATCGGTGCAGGAGCTTGATGCAAAGTTCAGAAGTTTGCCGCCCGATCATCCCGCTCTGCCACCTTACGGAATTTTCCGTCAGGCACACAAGCAGATTTGGGGTAACATTATCATCGGTCTCGGCAACCGCTTAAATGTATTCCAAAACAAGTTAGTTGATGATATTACCAAGCATCACGAAATCGACCTAACTTTGCCTGGAAAACAAAAGTGTGCCTACTTCTGCATTATTTCCGACCAGGATAGCTCTTTGGAGTTTCTATCGTCTATGTTCTTTTCATTGCTGTTCGTTAAACTGTTTGACTTTGCCCGCAGTCAGCCTAACCGCAGACTTCCAATATGCGTAAACGTGCTGATGGATGAGTTCTGTAATATCAGCCTATTAGACAGCAAAAAGATATTCTCGGTAGCACGTTCCCGTAACATCAATATTCAAGCAGCCATACAGAGTATCGCACAGATCGCCAACAGATACCCCAAAAACGAATGGCAGGAAATCATCGGCGACTGCGACTATCAGTTATTCCTCGGCTGTAACGATATGATGACCGCTGAACATATCAGCGACCAATGCGGTGAGATTACAGTTCGTATAAACAATTCAATGGTGCCTATGACACCGTTATTTTCTCCCGTGCTGCACACTACACGGCCGTACACCCATAATAAGACCAGCACAGGCAGACCTTTAATGATGCCTGATGAAGTGCGGCGCTTACCCAAAGACCAAGCAATACTTTTAATACGCGGTTCCAAACCACTTAAACTCAGCAAGATTACACCGGAAGAGCATCCGTCCTTTGAAAAGCTGAAACCCTGCAAGGCAATTGACTATGAACCCCTATGGCAAAAACAAGAGAAACAGAAGCCTAAAAGTGCAACGGGTGCACAAAGTCATAAGGTGCCCGAATATCAGGTGAAAATACCTATTGAACCTGAAGACGATACTGCAGATGAAGTTCAGCTAGATGAACAGGATAAAGCACCGGACAAAAAGATTTCTTATCAAAACGCTGAAAATTATAACTACAAAAAAGAAACACCTAAAAATATTTAGAACAAAATTTGAAAGAAAGGGATAATCAAAAATGATAGAACGAACATATCGTGTGAGTGATGTTGTCAATGAAGAGTTTTTGCGTTTTCCATTAACATTGCTCGCTAACCCTAAGTATCGAGAAATGTCCCTTGAAGCAAAGTTTATCTATTCGCTTCTGCTAAACAGATTAACACTGTCGCAAAAAAACAATTGGATCAACGAAGACAACGAGGTGTATCTCATATACACAAGAGAGGATGCTGCCAATACACTCAACATCACATACCGTAAAGCAATCTCCGCTTTTAAGGAGTTGATAGAGGTTGGACTGTTATTTGAGCAACGTCAAGGCAGAGGATTTCCTAACCTTTTGTATGTGCTGAAGGCAGAACTTGCCGATGAAGATGCCCTTGAATTCGGAGAACAATTTGACAATTCTGATGATGAAAACGAAGAAAAAGAGCCCGCAAACCTAGTAAATATACAGACATGCAGTTTTCGCAGTTCAAGAACTGCAGAATCTGCATATCAAGAACTGCAAAATCCGCATATTAAGAACTGCAATAATGGCATATCAAGAACTGCTGGATCTGCACATCAAGATATGCCGAATTTGCACCCTAAAAAGATTGATAATAAAAAGACTGAAAATATCTATATTGAGAATAGTCAGTCTGTCAATCAGTCTTATGGAAACTTTAGTGGTATAGGTGTGCCGAAAATGACGGACGGACAGACCGACGATGAAGATAAAATACAATTCATTCTTGATAATTGTGAGCTTGAATTGTTCAGCGAAAACGTTCGCCAGATGTTGATACAGGCAGTTGAACGCTTGTATTATTCCGAAAGTCTCAAAATCGGTAACGCAAGACTGCCACAGGCAAAGGTGCGAAGTTATCTGAACCTGCTCGATTGCGAAACCCTAATGTCAACGGTTGAGTCGATGAAAGCCAATGAAGGTCGCATTGTAAACCCGATGGCGTACATAATGTCAACCATCATCAACACCATTTGCGAAAAAGAAAGCGATTTGATACTTAGCTTGCCGGCTCAGTACGTGAGCCAAGAAGATTTATATGCACCTGCTGATTACAGCAGTTATGCAGAGGAAGGAGACGATGAAGATGGTAACATTTACGAGAGTGGACCAACAGGTAATTTTGGATTTGCTAAATCTGTTCGGGGCAGTACGTGAAGACCAGGCTGAAGCGATCCTCAAAATGAAATATCCGAACGCCACCTTAGAACGAACGATATACCCACTCATAACCGGCAGAAAGATTAAGAGAAGCAACGGGTATCTCTTTTCTCGCAGCGGAAAGCTGGATGAAAAGATTATTGAGGCTATCGACATCATGCTGCTGCTCGGTCCGGACATTACACAACCCTTGCAAAGAACAAACGAGCTCTTTGCCTTAACCTTTTACAAAAATCGGGAGGACAAACTCTGGCGGTATGATATTTGCCCTGTGGCTTACGGAACCGAAGCTGTTGTATCCGGGCAACTTGAAGGTAAAAACGCCAAATACCGTATGTTTGTTTTCGTGCCCGAAAAAGAAGAACAAATGCAAGGCATTCAAGCCCACTGTGAACACTGTTACGTTCTTAAAAACAACGGTGAATACGAATTCTATCTTTACTTGAAGAAAGGAGAATGAAAATGGATTTCAAAGATCTTGACTTAACTGAACTTGACAAGGATTTATCTGAAGAACAGCAAAAGGAATGGAATGCGATATATGCCTCATGGCGTGCAGGCTCCATACTTACGGGAAGAGTGGTCGGTGTGGATACCACTACCATAACACTTCCTAACAAAGAAACCGGAAAACCTGAGCGTGTTGCCATCAACTGTCTTGTTGTTATCAGTTATCGTGTAAAGGTTCTTATTCCCGAACAGCAAGTATGGTTTGATGAAAACACGACCCGCCCTGAACACGTTCTTCGTTCTATGACCGGCGCTATGATTGATTATGTCATTACCGGCATAGACCGTGAAAGTGATTGTTGTACCGCATCCCGCCGTAGCGCAATGTATGTCCGCCGAAAAGGGTTTACAAAGCTTACCCCAAGAGTCGGTAAAAAAGTACCCGTAAATGTACTTGCGGTTGGCTCATCCCATCTTCTTGCAACCTGCGGCGGTTACGATATGACGCTCTCCCAAAGAGATTTGTCTTACGGTATGCTCGGTGATCTGCGCGACAAGTATCATCCCGGCGAAACGCTCGCCGCTATTCTCAAGGTGTATGACGAAGAAAATCAAGCGATTCAGGTTTCTGTAAAAGAAGCAGAGCCACACCCCTTTGACGGTGTTGAGATACGCTATCCGCTGAACTGCCGCCGTGCATCTGTTATATCCGGCAAATATAAAGGCGGTGTGTTCTGTAAGCTGGAGGAAAACCTTGACTGCCTGTGTACCTATTCGATGTACCAAAACGACGAAGATGTTGGCGACCAGGTAATTGTAGTAATCACAAAGTACGATTACGAGCGTAAACTCGTGTACGGAAAAATCGTAGCGAAGTGGTAAAATACGCCAAACATTAGTTGTTTTATAAGATTTCAAAATAGAAAAAAATTTTATAATAATCCCAATATAACGCACTTAAGTAATATAGCCTTAAATGATTATCATTGAATTTATAAACAATCCCAATATATTTTGTTAGTTGCAACTGCAGATAAAAT
>ERZ779861.1823-NODE-1823-length-22207-cov-5.035979_pt1 | contig 22207 bp, 19 predicted proteins | sample MGYA00511558_ERZ779861 | MGnify/ENA primary metagenome ERZ779861 (study PRJEB29588, sample SAMEA2163432) | human gut metagenome | biome: human gut; feature: human-associated habitat; material: faeces | place: Denmark | collected 2008/2010 ...
CGCCGACTGCGTTCAGGGTCTCAAAAAGCCGGAGGAGCTGACGGAGGCGGATTTCGCGCATTATCTCTACACCGACGGCATTCCAGATCCGGAGCTGATTATCCGCCCCTCCGGCGAAGAGCGCATCTCGAATTTTCTGCTCTGGCAGTCGGCCTATTCAGAGTATTATTTTACCAATGTGCTCTGGCCGGACTTTGACGAAAAAGAGCTTGATAAGGCGATCGCAGCCTATCAGAAGCGCGACCGCCGGTTTGGAGGCGTAAAGAAATGAAACAGAGACTTCTAGTGGCGGCGGTCGGCGTTCCGCTGCTGATCGTGGTGCTGGTGTTCCTGCCGCCCATCGCGGCGACGATCCTCGTCGCGGCCATCGCAGGCGCGGCGGCCTATGAGCTGCTGCACACCGCCGGAAAAAACGTCCCCCCCGCAGTCTACGTTCTGACCATCCTCGCGGCAGTGCTGACCGTGCTGTTCTGCGCGCGGAAGCCGTGGCTTGCGGCATACTCCGCGCCGGACTACCGGCCGTACCTCTACGCCGCACTCGCGTTTTTGTATGTGATGGCGCTCTTTTTCACCGCCGTCCATACGCACGGGACGGAAAAGGCCATGCCGTTCGCGTCCGTGGCCATCTGCATCGTCGCAGCGTTCCTTTTTCCGGCCATGTACAGCTTCATCGCGCTGCTTCGGAACATCGGCCCGTCGTTCGTGCTGATACCGTTTGTCGTCGCCTTCATCGGCGACAGCTTCTCCATGCTCGGCGGCATGGCCTTCGGACATAAGAAATTCGCCCCGCGCGTCAGCCCCAACAAAACGTGGGCGGGCTTTCTCGCTGGCCCGGTCGGCAGCGCGCTCGGCATGATGCTTCTCTGTCTCGTCTGCAAATGGGCGTGGTCCATGGAGCTTCCCATCTGGTATTTCGCGCTGACCGGCGTGCTTGCCCTGTTTGCAGCCGCGGCGCTGGACGGCAGCGCATGGCTGATCGCGGTGTTCGTCATCGCATCCAATTTTCATACGCTCGCTTCGCAATTTGTGCGTGCAAAGGGCGATATGACGCTTTTTGCCGTACAGGGCCTGCTCAACACCGCGCTTGTGATCTGGCTCAACAGCCTGTTTCTGGCTGTGTGCCGTCTCGGCGTGACCGGCTATGTGTTATCCACCGCGCTGGCGGACCTGCTGACGACCGTTTACCTGACCCTGCGGGCGAGGCTCTGGCTGTTTTGCAGGCGACCCGGGCCGGGAACGCTTTCCCGGATGCTGCGCTACTGTGTGCCGCTGATCCCAACGGCGACGTTCTGGTGGATCACGAGCGTATCGGACCGGTACATGATTACGGCATGGCTGGGCAGCGCGGCCAACGGCATCTACGCGGTGAGCGCAAAGCTGCCGACGATCCTGACCGTTTTATCGTCCGTTTTCATGGAGGCGTGGCTCTTTTCCGCCGTCACCGAGAAGCAGGAGGGAAGCGCGGCGCATCTGCAATTTTACAGTTCGGTCTGGAAAACGTTCGTGGCCGGGATGGTGCTGAGCGCGTCCGGCGTGATCGCGTTTTCGCGGCTGGCAGTAAGGCTTCTTGCCGAGGAGGAGTTTTTCAACGCGTGGCAGTTTGTGCCGGTTTTGTGTCTGGCAATGGTGTTTGCGAGCTTTTCGACGTTTCTGAGCAGCGTCTACGTTGTATCGAAGAAAAGCACGCTTTCGTTCTGGACGGCGCTTCTTGGCGCGGGGAGCAACGTTTTGATGAATTTTCTGCTGATTTTGCGCATTGGTGTGATGGGTGCAGCGATTGCAACGCCTCTAAGCTACGTTCTGGTCTTTCTCGTCAGAGCTGTCAGCATCCGAAGGCTCCTGCCGTTTTCGCTGGCAGTCCCGACGGTTTTGGCGGACGCGGCGATTTTGATCTTGCAGGCCGCGTTTTTGACGCTTCAGCTGCGCGGCTGGGTCTTTGTGCAGGCGCTGAGCCTGACGCTGCTTCTGATTTTGAACGGAAAGCCGCTTCTGCTGGCGGCAAACAAGCTCTTCGGCGCAGGCCGGAAAGGAGTCAAGGTATGATTTTAACGGCAATTCACGGTTTTTGCATGGCGCTGGCCGACAGTGTGCCCGGCGTTTCGGGCGGGACGATCGCGTTTATCTTAGGCTTTTACGACCGGTTTCTGGACGCGCTGCACAGCCTGTTCGGGCGTGACGCGGGCTTGAGAAAAGCGGCGGTTTTGTATCTTCTGAAGCTCGGCCTCGGCTGGGCGGTCGGCATGGGAGCCTGCGTGCTGGCGCTTTCGAAGCTCTTTGCGGCGCACATTTACTTTATGAGCAGCCTGTTTCTGGGCCTGACGCTGGCGTCTTTCCCGTTCGTGATCCGGGCGGAGAAAAAGGCGCTGCGCGGGCAGGAACGGTACGCGCCGTTTGCGGTGTTCGGCGTACTTCTCGTCGTTTTGCTGACGCTCGTGCGCTCGAATACGGCGGCCGTGAGCATCCGCTTTGCGGGCGCACCGTTGTGGATGCTGGGCTACATTTTCCTTTCCGGCGCGGTTGCCATCACGGCGATGGTTCTGCCGGGCATTTCGGGCTCGACGATTTTACTCATCGCGGGCGTGTATCTGCCGGCCATTCAGGCGATCCGGGCGTTTCTGGGACTCGATTTTTCGGTGCTTCCGGGGCTCATCGCGCTTGGGCTCGGCGTTCTCGCGGGCATCGGGCTTTCCATTCACGCGATTCGCGCGGCGCTCAGAAAATACCGGCCGCAGATGGTCTGGCTGATTCTGGGTCTGATGGCGGGCTCCTTGTACGCGATCATCATGGGCCCTGCGTCGTTGGACATTCCGCAAGCGCCTGTGGGGCTGCAAAGCTTCGATTTTGCAGGCTTCGCGCTTGGGGCCGCGATCTTGCTTGGGCTCGAGGCGCTTCGCAAATGGGCGGCGCGGCAGACTGCCTCCAAAACGACGGCAAGAAAGAGGGCGGCAATATGAACTTTGACTGGACGATTTTACACTGGATTCAAAATATGCTCGTCTGTCCGGCGATGGATTTTTTGATGCCGAAGATCACGCTGCTTGGAAACGGCGGTGCGGTCTGGATTCTTTCGGCGATCGGATTGCTGGCAACGAAAAAATACCGCAAATACGGCGCGTTTCTGCTGGCGGGGTTGGCAGTCGGCGTCTTGACCGGCAATCTGACGCTCAAGCCGCTCATCGCAAGACCTCGCCCGTGCTGGTTAGATTCGAGCGTGCAGCTTCTCATTGCAAACCCGACGGATTACTCGTTCCCGTCCGGGCACACGCTCTCGTCTGTCATCGGCGCGACGGTGCTGACGAAGGCAAACCGGAAATTTGGCTTAGCAGCAATTCCGCTCGCGGCGCTCATCGCGTTTTCCAGGCTCTATCTCTACGTCCACTTCCCGACTGACATCCTTGGCGCAGCTGTACTGGGCGTTGGAATCGGGCTTGTGACCTGCACGATCGGAGACAGGGTCCGGACGGCGCTTGCGAAAAAGGGCATTTTTCTGCACGCGCGGTAAGGAGGGGTTATGCTGGAACAATGGATCTCTGCGACGGCGTGGCCGATGACCCCGCCGTCGGCCTACGGGTCGTTTCATCTGCTGTTTTTATGCTTTGGTCTTGGCATCAGCGCCGCACTTGCGTATCGTCTTCGCAGGTGCAGCGCCGTTTGCTGCCGCCGAATTTTACTCGGTGTAGGACTGTTTTTGATCGTCTGTGAGGCGTACAAGCTGCTGTTTTACTACTTTGTGATCGGACACGGCAGCTTTCAGTGGTGGGTGTTCCCCTTTCAGCTTTGCAGCATCCCGATGTATCTGTGTCTGGCCGCAAATCTTGTGCGGAAGGAGCACACACGCAGCGCGATCTACACCTTTCTCTGCGCCTACAATCTGCTGGGCGGCTTCCTCGCACTGCTGGAGCCGTCGGGACTCAGCCATGACTACTGGACGCTGACGCTGCACGGCTTTGTGTGGCATACGCTGCTGGTGTTCATCGGGCTGTTTCTCATCCTGTCCGGAAACGGGCCAAAATCGCTCAAAGATTTTGGCCGTGCGACGGTGCTGTTTCTGATTTTATGCGGTATGGCGTTCTGCATCAATCTGGCGCTGTTCCGCGCGTCGAACGGCGAGATCAATATGTTCTTTGTGGGGCCTGCCAACACGACGCTCATCGTATTCAAGGACATTGCCGCCCGCTTCGGCTGGTATGCCGCGACCGCGCTGTATATTCCCTGCGTGAGCTTCGGCGCGTGGCTGATTTTCAGCGCCGTGCGGCTGCTCTCCAAACGCTTGCGGACATACGCAGCATAATCATAACCACCGGCCGTGCCGGTGGTTTGCACAGGTTCCCTTGGGGGCTATTACCAGCCGAGCCTATAGTCTCATCGAATCTTCTTTCTACTGCATGATGCGCCCTACCGCTACTGAGATAGCGGCTTGGCATATCTTGCTTTTCGTTTCTCCCCGGTTATGCTCGACTCCATTCTTTGTCTTCATTATACCCGGAATCGCCCGCACCGTCAACGGCGGGGCGTGACTACTGTTTGACTACTATCCTCCCCGAAGCCTCAAAAGACGGTTTATCCAGTGTTTTCAATGGTTTTCGTAAAATTCAGAGAAACCGGATATTTTCGCTGAAAATCGCACAGCCTCTGAAAACACAGCATTTTATCAGGATGCGCCTGAAAACTCCGACCGTCGACATTGCTCCTGGCAAGCTCTACCCTTATGTAAAAAGCAAGACGCAAACTCATGCATTTGAGTTTGCGTCTTGCTTTTGCCCGTACCGACTGTACCCCCATGACACATTGTGTACCTATGGGGCGAAACAGTTGAAACTTCTGGGTTTTTCGCGTAGATATCTTTTTTGGTTCTACTAGATGGTTGCGGGAGAGGGATTTGAACCCCCGACCTCCGGGTTATGAGGGATCAACAATAATCAGAGCCGCAAAATTCGTTCCTGAACATGCCTAATTCAACTAAATTAGGACACTATTTATCCGCAATTGTTCGCACCATCCTGAACATGCCCAAACAGACGCAATTACGTTGGGGTCAAAATGGGGTCAGGGAAAGCAAGCACATATTGAGCCTGCAGAATTTCAGATGGCGCAATCATTATCCAAGGTTATCTAACAACTCCTGTATTTCCTCATCCTTTATTTGCTTTGTCCAATATGCAATCCTTTGTTCTATTCTCTGCCTATGTTTCAAAAATTTCACACCAGTGAGTAGTGGCTTCAAAGATAAGAAATAGTCGATTCTGGCTTGTATGTAGGGAATCATACTTCCGATACCGCCTATACTTGGGGATTCTAACGGCAACTTTTCAAACAGAGCATAGTCATCATTCAGCTTCAAAAATTTCTCCAGTGCTATCCTGCGCCGATCAGCACTGCTTTCACTGCTTTCACTGATTGCGCCAAAAAGATAGTGCATTCTCGTCGGCTCCGCAGCGTGCATTTCAATTGTATGAAGAATCCAAGCATTCTGCCGTTTCGCAACGATATCACTGTCTTCATTTTTGCAAAGAAGCAATTGGCTGATAATTGCACTGTACCTCCATTCTTCTTCACCTGTTTTTTCAAAAAGGTAGTCTGAAATCAATTCTGGATACGATTGAAAAGTCTCATTGTCCCAGACAAAATGCAGCCGACTTGCCCAAGAATTATGCGCATAGAAAGACGTTCCCATATGGTCAAGTGCTTTATCCAGATAACAGTACAAAAAATCAGGATCCCTACAGAAAAGCTCAGCAAGGAACTCGCCATCTTGATCTTCGTCACCGTGCAGATCAAGGTATTTCAGATAAATATCTTCCAGTAACGCAAGGTTATCTTTGTACCTATCTATTACTGTGCTTGCCTTTTCATAATACGGGTTCAGTATAAAAGAAAAATACAAGCCAAAAACATCTGGAGCATCATTATAATGCGCAGCGATGACCATGCTTGCTTTTATAACAGCATCTTTATCCACACCCTCGTATTTCACAATTTTATTCAAAGGACGTTCATATTTGCTGCGGAGTTTTTTCGGTGCAAGCTCCAAATATGCTAAGAAGTCTTCAAACCAGTCCAGAGATACCTGCTCGTCCGGTAACTGCGTGTAAAAATTCCAGAGCCAAGCGTTCTTTTGTGAAAAGCTGTGATCGTCGATGAGTTTCTTAACGGATGTTGCTGGCATAATGCAGAAAAGATTCGTAAAAATGCTGTCTGCATCAATATCACAGGGGGTATCTTCCTTCAAGTATTCAATTACAACAGACACATAAAGCTCTTTGCGTTCAAAGCATCCGTTGATTGCAATTTCTATCCCGGATGCAAGACTCGATTGCCTGTATTCCGGCAGCAGCATTGCTTCTTTACAAAGCTGGAATACAAATAGATAGCTATCAAGATCAAATTCTGCAACAAGTTTTTGAATTTGCTCCGTGCGCCAAGACCTGTATGCAGTATAATCCATGTCTGGGTGTACGCTTCGATTTGCATAGAGCTTATTAAAGAGTATGAGCTTTCTTGACTCTAAAAATGGTATAAGCCGATCTCCATAGTCATATTTCACATGTTCTGCAATCTTTTTGATGTTTTCTGCTATTATGCAATGGTGCAGTTTTTCCGGTTGAAAAAACGCTAGGATTGATACGACGGCATCCATTTCTTTCAAAACGATTGCGTTGTCTTCATCATTATAACAATCTTTACCATACTCATAAAGAAGACTTTCAATTTCTTCCCGGCAGCATCCGTTCTCATAGAGGGAGGAAAGATGCTCCCAGAGAAGCTTTCGATATGTCAGCACAGACTCGCGGTTGTCCAAAGCGGCCGTATAGTAAGAAAAGGTATTCTGCCGCCCACCCTCGACCCCTGAGAATCGCAGCTTCAGAAACTGTTCAGCAACGCGCACAAACAGCAACTGCGTTGCTTCTGTTGCATTTTCCTCCAGTGCATTGCAAAGACAATCTACCACCGTTCTTTGTGTATAGTAATTGTCGCTTTTTGAAGCTGCGTTTGCACCCAATTTGGTAATAAAGGCACTGTATACCTGTCCAAATAACTCTGGGCGTTTGCTGTAATAAAGCAATAATAATTCGACTGCTGTTTGTAATTGTTCCTGCCCAGCAAATCCACCTAAAATTTCAATAATGAAGTCATTTATATTGTCGTGGCTCTTTGTTTTTGAAAACGGGATAGAACGTACATCAACGTCGTGCTGTTCTGTCTCGCAAATCAAGTCATTTAATATTGTGAGCGTATTTGTCGGTCGTATAGGAAAGAATGCTCTGAAAAATGGGATAAACCTGTCTGCTTCAGGGCGCAGCCTATCCCATACTGCTTCAATTTGCTCTTTGATATATTCCTGTACTGTTTTCTCCGCAAAAAGGTTCAACAGCGTATTGCACGCTTCAATTGTTTTTTCCTTGTTGATGAAGAAGCATACTTCAATCATTTGACTCAGGGAAATTTTTTTAGTGTCTACAAAAATATATTTAAGCAGGTAATTACTAAAACACTGATCAGACATTCTGACAGCGGTATCGTGACACAGATCTGCTAACTCCAGTTGATTGAGTTGATGTACATCTGCGATAAACTGTTCCCTTGTCAAATTAGAGAATTGAAAAACAGCTTGCATCCGTTCCAAGGTATCTAATCGAAGGACATGAACAAATGCCATAATTCCAGCTGATATAATCCAAGTCTCACCGGCTGCAAGACTTTTCAACTGTTTTTCATAATAATGCTCATATAGTTCCGTTGCGTCCCGAATTGCATCCAAGCAATCATGCTCTGCGGCTACTTTACCCGCGAGCATAGCCAGCCTTGCATTACCTTCCGCAATCAGAGCAATGCGATCTAAGAATCTGTAGTTTATAATGCCATAGTTTTTCTCTACAAGCTGTTTGATCTGTCCATCTTTCAGCAATCCTATTTTCAATATTTCCGGCCGTGCTACATCAAGTATTTGTTGGATCACTCGCTGTTTTGCATAATCTCTCACAGTAAGGACTAGCTTTTTAATGCAGCGGTGTCCAAATGCGCCGCCCGGAAGAAACGACAGAACAAGATTCAATTCTGTCAATTCATTTGCATCGTCCACAAATACCAAATATTCTCTATCTGGTTCAATCGCAGCAATTAAGTCGTCATAAATCTCCACGCCATTATTCTTGACGCATAGAACCGCCATTCCCGTTTCTTCAGAAAGCTCTTTACACACCTCAAGAGCCAACCTTGTCTTTCCAACTCCGGCAGGACCCGTGAGAACCAGCACGTTGCTTTGACAAAGTTTTTCCTTGGCAGATTTCAGTTCTTCTTCGCGGAATAAAAACTCAGTGTATAATGGCGCTGACATAACATTTGCATCACATAACCGTACAAACTCAGAGGTTGATAAAATCTGCCCTGTGTCTACGCTGATACCCAAGAAATCTGCTGCTAATCGTGGATACTTTTTATACAGATCGCTGGCTATTTCGTCTGTTCCAATTAAGGTAAGCCGTGTATTGCGGTCTTCGCAATATTGACGCAGCAGTTGAGCTTCGCCTGCCGACAATCTTCCGTATGTATGACAATACACAATTTCCTCAAGCTTTTCCGGCTCTAGTCCCGTTTTACTGGCATCAAAGCACTTTTCCAGATCTGCTATTGCTTTATTTACAAAATCACCATCTTGCGTTGTGTACATAGCAAAGATATACCTACCATCTTCGCCTATAAAATAGGTGTCTGGATTTCCCTTTGCTGTCTTATTGGTACCGGTTTTCATACCAAATGGATATTGCGCTCTATAGCCCCGGCAGGTAAGGTATTCATCACACAGATTTTGAAACTCCCCGCCATCCATTTGATCTATCCGATATTTAATGTCTGTCAGTTTGGACATATGCTCCTCCGCTTTCAGCGTATATGCATAGCATTAGTAGCCTTCAAAGCACGGTATTTCTCTGAAGCCAAAAACTTTTTACAGTTTTATCATATCAGACAATTAAAAATATGACAATCAATACGGATGTTCTTATCAGACATTTTTCGTTTGTGATTCCGACAGAAATAGAAAGGCATCATCATTCGTCAGTTTCGGCATCTATCCTCTTTACATACCACCGCTGTTCACGTTTTCCATTCTGCATTTTTGATTTTGACGCGATGATATATGGCAGTCCAATTTCTTCAAAGCATTTATTCAGTATGTTTTTTCCGGGTGTATGCCCGGTTCTCTTTAATGCACTGCTGTTCTTTTTCGCTGTGCTTGGAATTACTGACATTCGGCATAAAAGCTCAAATACTTTCTCTGCAAACACGTCTTGCTCCTCAGAAAGCATGCCATCTTCGTTGCCTAGATATTCGTCTAAGAGTGTTGCTATTTCATCCCGCTGCCGTGTATAAGAAACCCAACGGCTCTCATCATATTTCTTTCCAAGCCAAGAAAGTTGGTATTTCAGGTAGTATATGTCGTCGATTTTTCCCTCGTGCGTATATTTTTTTGCCTGATCAAAACAATACAACACATAAAGAGAATGGACCAGATAATTTCTATTTATTTCATATTCGGAAAGAATCTTTTCTTCTTTCCATGCGTCTATTACGCTTGGATTTACCTTGTTGTTTCCAATCATTAGTTTTGGCTTGAAAGAAATAGCGTTATAATTTGAGCCCTTCAATTCCCTCAAGAATTTTTTGCGCTGATCCATACGCATAACTGGTTTATAATGAAATGTCGTACCATTTCCTGAATATTCATTCTGGTGCAGCATATAGAAGTTATACATTATATGGATTATTTTGCAGGTATACTGTATACGGTTTCGGATCTCCTGTGCAGTATAGGCTTTAATATATAATCGCAGTTTTTGATTATCCCGGACGCGAACACGTCCAAGCATTTGCATAAATGCAGTCTTTTCTACGTTGAAAATCGCAATATTTCGAACCGCATCGTCTATAACGTTAATTCCGCAGTCGAGAATAGACGTAGATATTAAGACCCTGCACGAAAATGACTGTTTAGTTTCCAACTGTTTCAATTGCTCCTTCACCGCTGACGTGTTTTTGAGGGAAGCGTTAGTAAACACCGTCTCAATTCCCAATGTATTCAACTCTTGAGCAAATTGCTGTCCTTTAACCGAGTCATTGATGAAAATTAACCATTTCTCATCAGTTTTGCAGATATTATCGACTATCTCAATAAAATCCCGGAAATAACATTCTTCTACATAGCTATAATCCAAATCATCGCGAATCTCCTGAACACCGTCTTTAGAATCGAGTGCCGTTTGAATGTAAGCCTTTCCATCTCTGTAGATATCTAGGTCTTGAAGCTCGCGCTGATACCTTCCTATCTCTGGATACTCATTAAGCACCCTTTCGCATAGATTTTTCTTTGATTTATTGTCACTGCTTCCATCATACATATAAAACTCTCTTTTTAAGAAATCTATGTTATCGCACAACCACGATCTTCGCTGAAACATTTTCCTGATATTACAAAAAAGAGAGTCTGACCCGAATGATGTCTTTTCGTTATTCATTGCAAGAAAACACATCAATGGCTCGGGGGTTGCTGTCATGAAGACACAAATTGGGGTCCCCGCATTGATTGTCTTCCCATAAAATTCTCTTATCCAGTCCGACCATAGATTTGTTCCACTATTAAAGGAAGCATCCTCCAGAAAATAGTGTGCTTCATCAAATATCACATACAGTTTTCCAGAAAAACGAAAAGGACTTTCCATTTTAGTTTCGCAAGCCTGATATGTCTGGATGACTAAGTGTCTGCTTTCTTCTTCTGTAAGGGAAAAAGAATTTTTAAAACTCTGCGTCATGTCTGCGGCAATCTGATCCACCTGAGCATACAGGGCTTTACGGTTGCAAATATACAAAACGTCTTTATTCTGTGCGGCAGCATTTTTCAACAGCCGCGTCATAACGAATGTTGTTTTTCCACGCCCGGTCTGCGATGATAAGATATACGGTGTTCCGGGCTTCCATTCCAAGTATTCGTTCCCGATCAAGTCGCTCGCTGATTTCATATATACGCCCATCCTCAAATTACAAAAAATTCACGTTTATTATTAAATATAACACAAGAAAAAATTGTAATCAAGTAATGAATCCCACCACTTATGAAAAAGCAGTGGGATTCTTAATTGGAGAACAATTTAAGGAAACATTATTCGACAGCAAATATTATCGCCGCCGAGAAATACACCTCCCACGGGATTCAATACATTTACTACGCCGGCGAATACTCAGCCCCTTCAATCTGGACTGATGCGAGAATATTCGCAACTTCATCAAATAAAGCACGATATGATTCCTCGTCAACAATATCAAATTGATCGAAGTTCGGGTAAATTGCGACTAGATTATATTCTTTGTCCCAAGGAGCATGAACCGTTCCTAGCAATTCCGAATCTCCCGCCCATCCATAATTGTACTCCGATTCAAACCATCCAAGTGCAAAAAGCACTCCTCTGCCGCCGATATTTCGTTCGCGGAGGCTGTAGAATGTCACCATGCTGCCCCCTCCTCTTCTTTCACATACATAATCTGTCTTATCAAACCATTCCTCTGGGACTGCTACTTTATAGCTTATTTCTCTATGTGAAACTTCTGGACACCGAAATGTTGTCGGTTCTATATATATTTTGCCTGTGCTTTCGTCACGTGATGTCCATCCGCTAGTCGTCACATCTGTGTAGCCGTTATAGATATCAAAAATGTTCGCACTCCTAACATTTTCTGTGGTAGAGTAAACGTCGACATACAGATAATCGTTTGCGTTCCGAAGAGAATAAACGTCCAAAATATCCGCATGTAAATCCTGCTCCAATAGTCGGTCATAGCCAATCGATTTCTCATTCACTCTATCGATTTCAACTTCTGCCTGCCTGACTTGTACTGTGAACATATTGTCCGGAACAAATGGTATCTTTCCTGTGTTTGTAATTCGATACGTGAGGTAGAGAAGCGGTTTTTCACGATCAGCATCGTCCACCGTCATATCAATAAATTCAAAGTAACAACCGTCGGCAATATATCCAGATCCCTCAAATTCTTCATAGCTATCCCCGCTTGGGGTATCGTTTTGAGAATCTTCTGGTAATACTGCCTCTTCCGCAAGTCTGTTTTGACTGCTGCTATCGTTCACTGTCTCGGTACTTTTGTCTGACTCCGTCTTTTGACATCTCAGAAGTGTCACCAGACATACCGCGCATAATAGAATTGGAATTGCTGTTTTCTTTTTCATTGTTCATTTTCCTCCAGTTTTCTGTGTGATGGATACGATGATTCATGTCTGTAAGCAAAGCGGCTAACGCAAAATACAGGATAATTGCCAGTGAAATCCACTGCGATGTAGAGCGGCCCAGCCAGATGCCGCGCAATTCGTCCCCACGGAAAAATTCCAGCGCAAACCGGCAGACTGCATAGGAAATGAGATAAATCCGGAGCGCAGGAGCATGGGACCTTCGGCGCTGCAGCAGGAGCAGTCCTGTGAAAATAACAAGCAGACAGCCCGTTTCGATCAACTGAATCGGAATGCGTGGCACGTCCGGTGTCTGCTGCATGGCAATTCCCCAGTCGGCGGGTTTTCCGTAGCAGCAGCCTGCAAAAAAGCAGCCGATCCTTCCCCAGAAATGGAAAAGCAGGAATGCGGGCGCGATCTGGTCAAGAAAGGTTTGTCCGTTCAGGCGGAACACCTTTGCATAGAGCTTTACGGCCAATATCGCTCCGAATAAACCGCCGTAAAATACAAACCCGCTCGTCCAGATTATTTCCCCAAGATTCCGAAGCGTCGGCTCCTTCAGAAATTCCGGGATCTGCGTCAGTGCGAATAGCACCTTACTGCCAATACCAACGCCTGCCGCCATTGCCCCGACGAGCAGAAGGAACCGCAAAAATGAGACCCCGATCTGCTGCGTTTTTGCATATAAAAACAGCATCATAAAAAGCAGACCGATGCAGGCAAATACCGAGTAGGCTGGAAGTGAGAACGACGCAAGCCCGTGGATCGTAAATGTAAAATTCGGACACATGTTCTGTTCCTTAATCCACGAAGGGGCTTCTGCAGCCTTCGCAGAAATATCCGCAGCCCGCGCATTCGACGCACGTTGCGCAGGATTTTGTTGCACAGTTGCAGGACTTCAGACATGAATTCGTTGTGCAGCTTCCGCAATCATAACAGGCATTGTTACAGCCGCCGCAGCCCGTGATCGCCAGCAGACATGAAAAACAGATCACAAAAATGATCAGGATGTGTAAAAAATGCTGTTTTCTCATTTCAATTCTTCTCCTTACGAGTTTCCTTCGACCTGACGGCGGATGTTTTCTTCTTCCTCTCCCTTGTTGCTGTACGCGCTGAGCACCCGGAACAGCGGCCATGTGCCAAGCGCATATCCAACGTAATAAAAGATGGAAGCCTTCTGAAAAAATACGGTGACAAGGCACAGAATGTACCGTGGGATTGCAAGGAACGCATGCTTGATCAGCGTCCAGAAGATGCCGACAACGGCCCAGACAACTCCGGCCAGAAAGCCATTGTGGAAACCTGCAAAATATTCGTGAAAGCTCTTTATAAAGATATCGCCGGCGCAGTGGCCGAAGACAACGACCGCATTCTTGATGCCATCCCAGAAAGACAGCCGATCACAGATATTCAGGTCGCTGAGCATATAGGAATAACCCAGAATATAAAAGCGTCTGCCTAAAAAAGCCTGTGTGCAGGACAGGGAAAGAAAATGACTCACTATGATTACGGCAATCAGAATCCATGTGCTTGCTTTTCCAAATCCCTTCGCAGCGGCGATCCGTGTTGCATGCTCCTTCTGAAAGAGTGTGGTTCGGAGCGCTTCTTTTGTTGCCTCCGGTAAATCAGCCTGTGCAATCTGCTTTCGGATCGCCTCCGCATGTTTGGGGGCGTCCGGCTTATGAACGCTCTGCTCCAACTGCGTATATGTTTGCCGTGCGTTTGCTGCCGCTTCTCTGGTGGGGTATTCCTGCCCCAATGCAGTGCGTTCTTTCTGGTCGATCTCGCGCAGCAGGCGGTTCAGCTCTGCCGTATAGCAGGCAAGCAGCTCTGCCGGGAGCCCTTCATATGCAAGATGGTCGAGCATCGTCTTAAACGCAGCTTCCGCATTTGCGCTTTTCTGATATGTGATCATCCGCTGCCGTAATTGGTCGGCGATCTGCTGTGCTTGTGCGGCGAACTCTGGAGTGTCAAAGACGAGCGGCTCTCCGTTTGGAATCCCTGTCGCAACAGACCGCCGCTTGATATCCAGTCCGGTCCATGCCTCGTCCAGCTTCTGCTGGTGCTGCTGGGCTACGGCAGAATGGAAAACGCTGAGCTGCTGCTGCCCTCTCGCAACCGAGTCTATGTCTGAAAAATCGACGCCTTCTTCGACCGCTAAGATCTGATTGATTTCACTGCGGGAAAAATCGGCGTCTTCTCTGGTTTGGTGCAGGTATCCGTCTACTGTCCGATAGGCAATATCAAAATTTTTAACCGCATCGACAGCCAACTGCGTATGCTCGGTGTCCTCAAAGTATTGCAGCCGTTCTTTTTCTGCCTGAATTTTCTGAACGGCCAGTTTTGCGGCGCCTTCGGTGTCGAGCGGCAATGCTTTCGCAAATGTATCCAGTATGGATTGTTTCGCACTGGTAATGCCGGGAATATCAAAATAATCTGCGGCTTCCTGCAGCTTTCCATCCGGATCGCCATCGCTTTGCAGCGCAAGCAAATACCAGTCAGAGAGATATGGGTCGATCCGAAAGGCCTCCAACAACGCCTCGCGCCGTTGAGAAGCGTCGGCTATATGCCCGATATTATTCAAAATCGCGGTTGCCTTTTGATCCATACCTGAGGTTTCGCGCCCCTCATAAGGCAGGTGATCAGCCCCGGTACGATCCAGACAGTCGATCAGCGCGTAATGCAGATAAAAAACTGTATTCCAGACGCTTCTGGCCAGACTGGATCGTGTTTTGCTGTCGTTGAAGATCTTCCGCATTTCGCTTGAAGCAGATAATGATGAGAAAATCTTTCCGACGCCGTTTACGACCCTGTGTGCAGCGCCGGATACCATGTTCATAGCCCCTGCGGTCGCAGCTCCTTTCAATGCACCGCCGACGCCGAAGCCTCCGCCGACCCAGCAGCCGCGATTCTCCCGGCGCGCAACACGATACTGATCCAGCTCCTCCTGCTCAGAAACAATGCTGTCATACTGGCCGCAGATCGCCTCATACGCTTTCTTCCACCGATCCAGATAAGACCGATATGTGCTGGAGAATGGTTCACGGTCAATGGTATAAACACCATGGTCGACCAGTATCTGAATGCACAGCTCGACCGACGGCGCAATACACGCTGCAATTTGATCCGGTGTTTTTCTCACAACGTCTTCCAGCGACTGGTTTCTTTCATACGCATCAAAGAATTGATTGGCCGCGGTTTTGGCCTGTCCAATGAACAGTTTCCGATATGTGTTGTAGCTTTCTGCCGCTTCGCTGATCGCTACGTCCTGACCGAGCAGCCGAAACTTCATCTGAAACCCTCCCTTTTCTTTTCTATCACTCTATATCACATATTTTACATGAATTTCTATCACATTTCAACCTCTTATAACACATATTAAACTTGTGATTAGAGGTGATTTCGTGGATAAAGAAACAAAAGCAGAAATTGGGAAGCGGCTTCGGGCGAAACGCGAAGCTGCCGGATACACCAGAGAACAGCTCAGCGAGCTCTGTTCTCTCAGTCCGCGCTTTTTGGCAAATGTCGAGTTGGGCGATTCTGCGTTCAGTCTGGACACGCTTATGACGGTTTGCAAGATTCTTTCCTGCAGCAGCGATGAACTGCTGTTCGGGAATACGGTCAATCAAAGCGCATGGTCTGATACGACATCAAAAATCAGTCAGCTTGACGTTGCTTATAAGGAAAGCATCGACAAAACCTTGCAGGGAATCCTTGAACTGATCACAAAAGCGAAGCAAGGCCCGAATCGTTTCTGATTCGGACCTTGCTTTGTGGATCATTCCAGCTTTGACTGCTCTACAACATATTTTCGCACAGCTTCCTTTGGGATCAGCCAATTGCGCCCGTTTTTATAGGCGCTGAGTTTTTTGCTGTTCAGCAATTCATAAATCGCATTTTCACCGATCCTGAGGGCTTCTGCGGCCTCCTCCGGCGAAAGGATATCCGGGTAATCTTCAAACATTACACGGCCTCCTTTGCTGCTTTCTGCAGCCGGCGGATGGTGCAGGCCTCCGGGTCTGCCGTGCATTCTTTGCACAGGCAGCCGCTTGGAAGCGCGGGGCGTACCCTGTGCCGGCGGCGCTTACGCTCAAACAGGTCCATATGCGCTATCTGTTGACAGATAGCAGGCTCTCCGCGCCGGAGCTCCAGCGCGATCTCGCTGATGCCAAAGCCCATGTCGAACAGGCGCTTCAGCCGCGCACGGTCTTCGCCGCTCCAGTAATCTCCTTCGTGGGCGGGCGGCTCCAAACCGGCTCGCTGCTTGATCAAATCTTGTCTATCATAATCGTTCATGATAAAAACTCCTTCTTTGTTTTTTACCATGATGTTCCCTTATTTCTCCGGAAAACTGCGTAAAAATCGCTGATTTCAACCACATATTATCGCTGTGAAGCCGTCGGATGCAGATGCGTCCGGCGGTTATCTTTTTATCTGGAGGAAAACGACTATGCGAGACTACCATGGATGCAGCATCTGCGGACGGAAATTCCCAGAAGATGCGCTGACACTGTTTGCGGGAGATTACTTCTGCGAGCACTGCCTTGACGAAGAAACCGTTGTCTGCTCGGACTGTGGGGAGCGGCTTTGGAATGACGCCAATGCCGGTTCGCGGACGCATCCGCTCTGCCAGCGATGCTATGACAGCCATTACACAAACTGTGAACGCTGTGGGGAACTGATCGACTGCGAGAATGCGTATTATCTGGGAGACGGCGAGGACTATCCCTATTGCGAAAACTGCTATCATATTCTGAAAAATCAGGTCATTCACGACTACGATTACCGCCCGGAAACGATTTTCTACGGAGACGGGCCACGATACTTCGGCGTAGAGCTGGAAATCGACAAGGGCGGCGAAATCGGAAGCAACGCAGAGCAGATTCTTGCCGTTGGAAACCGGGAACGGGATTTTTACTACTGCAAGCATGATGGCAGTCTGGATGATGGGTTTGAAATCGTCAGCCATCCGGCAACGGTGGAATATCATTTGACGCAGCTACCGTGGAAGGCAGTCATGGCGGAAGCGGTTTCGCTCGGTTATCGCTCCCATCAGGCCTGTACCTGCGGTCTGCATATCCATATCAGCCGTCTTGCGTTCGGCAGAACGGCGGCGCAGCAGGAAGCGGCCATCGCAAGGCTGCTTTACTTTGTGGAAAAGCACTGGAACGAGCTGCTGAAATTCAGCCGCCGGACAAACCGGCAGTTAGAGCGCTGGGCGGCGAGATACGGCTATAAGGACACGCCGAAGGAAATGATGGATCACGCCAAGAGCTATCACTATGGCCGATATACCTGCGTGAACCTGACAAATGAAGACACCGTGGAGATTCGTATTTTCAGAGGTACGCTCAAATACAACACGCTTGCTGCGACGATCCAGTTGACAGATCGCCTGTGCGATGTGGTGACGTGCCTGAACGATGAGGAGCTTCGTGCGCTTTCATGGTCGGATTTTATTGCAGGCGTGACGGAACCGGAGCTGATCCAGTATCTGAAAGAGCGGCGACTGTATCTCAATGAGCCGGTAGAGAGTGAGGTGGAGCTGTAATGTGCTGCCTGTTTGGATTTTATGATTACGGCGGAACGCTTTCCGCAAAGCAGAAGAACAGGATCATTTCCGCCCTTGCCATTTCCAGTGAGATCCGTGGAACAGATGCGACCGGAATCGCATATCGAACCGGGACGAAGCTCTGTATCTACAAGCGGCCATTTCCTGCCCGGTGGATGCGTTTTCGACTTCCGGCAGAGGTAAAGGCGGTAATGGGCCACACCAGAATGACCACACAGGGCTCCGAAATGCAGAACTGCAACAATCATCCATTTTATGGGGTCGCAGACGGCAGCGCATTTGCACTGGCACACAACGGTATTCTGAGCAATGACAAGCTGCTGCGCTTGGAAAAGAAGCTGCCTGCTTCAAGAATTGAGACAGACAGCTTTGCAATCGTGCAGCTTCTGGAACAGGCAGGAACAATCGATCTGGATACGCTGCGCATAACATCGGAGCTGCTGCGCGGCTCCTTTACTTATACGGTGCTGGACGACCATGAGCGCCTTTATATCGTGCGCGGGAACAATCCGTTTTGCCTGTACCATTTTCCAAAGCAAAAGGTATATCTGTATGCTTCCACAAAGGAGATCTTAAACTACGCACTGTCCAGCATCCGGAAAAGTCTGCATGGCCCGGTAGAAGAAATTGCGGTTCGGGAAGGAGACATTCTGTGCCTGCTGCCGGATGGCGGGCGCAGCAGAGGCACCTTCTCCGTGCGGCATCTGTATGACCTCCGCGCATATGACTGGCCGCTGTCCGGTGTGCAGAGCACCAGAGTCCAAAAGGTTTCCGGCGGCAGCTATGTCCGTGAACTGAAAAATCTGGCCTGTGCATTCGGATATACCCCGGAGGATGTGGATACATGGCTGGGCAAGGGATTGCAGCCGGAGGAAATTGAGGAGTGTTTCTATTATGGGGAGATATAGGTCAATAGGGTCGGGCGGTCTGCGGCATATATGTCAAAAGGGGAAAACCGACGCTATTGGGAGAGCATTTTTGTATCCCATATGGGTACGCCCTATTGACACAGGAGATTTCACATGAAGGTCGGCTATATCCGGGTCAGCACCCAAGAACAGAATACCATCCGGCAGGAGGTGCTGATGCAGGCGCTTGGCGTGGAGCAGGTTTTCATTGATCGCATGAGCGGTAAGAATCTGGCCCGCCCGGAGCTGCAAAAGCTGTTGGCATTTGTGCGGACCGGCGATTGCGTCATTGTGGAGTCGATCAGCCGGTTTGCGCGGAATACAAGAGATCTTCTGGAGTTGATTGAACAGCTTCAAAGCAAGCAGGTACAGTTTGTTTCCAAAAAGGAAGCTATCGACACTACGACGCCGACGGGGAAATTCATGCTGACGGTGTTCGGCGCAGTAGCGGAGCTGGAACGGGAATACATTCTCCAGCGCCAGAGAGAGGGCATCGCCATTGCGAAAGAAAACGGCGTCTATAAAGGCCGAAAGCCGATTGTATGCGCAGGCTTTGACAGTGTACTCATGTTATGGTGCCGCAGGGAGATTACCGCAGTAGAGGCACAGAAACGGCTGGGACTGTCTCCGAGCACATTTTACCGCAAGGTCAGAGAATACGAGAAACAAATCGGAAAGGAGGAAGAAACATGATCTGGTATGTATTGGGTTTCCTGCTCACAGCAGCACTGCTGCTGATCGGCGGCATGGACTATGCTGTAAAATGATTACATGGGCAGCAGTCGCAAAAGCGATTGCTGCCTTTTCAAAAGGCGTGTTGTTGGCGCTGGAGCTGTTGGGATATGACAGCTCCAATTAAAAGGCTGCGGGGACGGCATAGGCCAGCCCTCGCAGCTTCAATTCAATATGGGAGGCGTCTGCGCAATAACCATGATTTCTATTCCGGGTTATCCTTTACCGGATAGACATAGGTGCCGAATAAAGCGGCAATGTCATTCAGATACCGGAGGAAATCATAGTAATCCTTCTTTTTTCCGGTATAGCGGGTTCCGTCCTGAAACGAGATCATGTTCATAACAAAATGAATATGAATGTTTTGGGCATCCTCATGGACGCTGTAGAGGATCTGATAGCGTTCGGCGTAAAACCAGCATGCCTGCTGTGCAAACTGATTGGCATGCCAAGCGTCCCGAATCTCACCCTTTTCAAAGCTGATGATCCAGTGCCGCAGGCGAATGCCATGATCCTGCCGGTAGGCATGCGATACGATCTGCATCTGCTCTGCCGCAAGCTGCGGAAGAACGCCGAACCCATCAATAAAGTTGCCCGGTGTCTTCATGGGCCTGATACAGTAATGGATCAAATCTGCATAAGCGTCTTCGTCAGCATACTTCTGCGGAACAGAAATCACTTTAAACACTGCCATGCTTCTGCCTCCCAATTCAAAAAAGCGTTACGAGCATCTTTGTCATGAATCTCATGCACAATAAGATTGTGACGACAAAGCTGAGCGGAGATTTTCTGAATGCGTATCTTCAATAATTCAGCCTCCATGTCTGCCCGAAGGGAGCGTTCACGAATCAATTCGCTCAGAGAACAACCGGCAGCCTTTGCTTCAGCACGAAGCCGCTGAGCATCTTCTGGTATATATCTAATTGTAATTGCCTCTGATGTTTTTATTTGATTATCCATGTTACAATCTCCTATTTATGTTTTTTGCGTACCTTGTACGCTTCCGCCAGAGGAAGTGTTTTGTATGACACTTCCTCTGAGTCCTAATATTCTGTTCTGTCATGATTAAACTTTAACACGCATTTTTTCACATGATAGGAGATCATTATTTTTTACAAAGCATAGAACACCTTGATAATGCGCAGCCGAGCATGGTTCGCGTAAATTATCATAAGGGATGTGTCCGATATGTCTAAAACAAGAAAAGATAGAGAGGGAAATATTCGCCTGCGCGCCGACGGCAGATGGGAAGTCCGCGTTACGATCGGGATCGACTATGCAACCGGCGAGGAACGAAGAATTTCCCGCTATGCAAAAACACAGGAGGAAGCAATCAAACTGCTTCACGAGCTTTCCTTTATTCGCGATCATACACCGAATAATTTTCAGTCTGTAACTGTGAGCGAATGGCTTCCGTTCTGTCTGGAAACTTATATGCGGCCGACGCTGAAGCAGTCGACCTACCTGAGCTATGAAAGCTACATCCGTGTCCATTTGAATCCTGCTTTGGGAAATATACAGTTGAAGGAGCTGACACCGAGAATTTTGCAGCAATATTATAATTACAAAGCAGAAACAGAAAAGCTGAGTCCAAAAACAATCGTAAACCTCAATCTGTTTCTGCATAAGGCATTGAGTTTCGCCGTTGCGGAGGGATATATCAACAGTAATCCCGCAAATGGCGTGAATCTTCCGAGAGGAAGCAAGCCGCAGATCGTAATATTGACAAGAGACGAACAAGCCCGCCTGATGCAGTGCAGCTATCAGCACCGCTACGGCGTGTTTGTCCGTCTCGTTCTTTTTACCGGCCTGCGGCTTGGGGAATTGCTTGGCCTGCGCTGGGAGGATATTGATTTCCGCGCCGGTATTCTGCATGTCCGCCGGACGCTGAACCGGCTGAACAAGATGAAGCGGCCCCTGCAGCCCGGAGAGCCCACAACGGAAATCGTGATCCAGACCCCGAAAAGTCAGAATTCCATTCGTGCGATTCCGCTTCTGCCTGTCGTCCTTCAGGAGCTGCAGGGCTGGCAGTATGTTCAGCAGAAGGATGCAGAGCTTGCCGGAGATCAGTACAATGCAAGCGGCTATATTGTAACAAATCCGCTTGGGGGAATAATTGAACCTCGTACATTCAAGGATTATTACAATCAACTCCTGCAGGCGAGCGGGCTTCGCCACTTTACTTTCCATGCGCTTCGTCACACGTTTGCCTCCAGAGCAATGGAACAGGGTATGGACCCGAAAACATTGTCTGAAATCATGGGCCACTACTCCGTATCCTTCACGCTGGACACCTATGCACATGTACTGGATGGGCACAAACAGGAAGCTGTAGCCCTTCTCGGCGATCTTTTTACCGCGCAGCCGCAGAGCGCAGTGTATCCGTTGGTCGTTACAACGGAGGACGACGGCTTGCTCCTGTTTGACCTGATCGATTTCCCGGATATAAACGCAGAAGCGTCCAACATAGCCGAGGGAATTGCCAGCATCAAAGAGCAGGCGCAGGAAGCCATTCTGACGCTCCCGGTCCCGCCGGTCCCTACACCTGTCGAGCATATTCAGTTAACTGCAAATCAGTTTATCGTGCAAATCGACGTATAACAAACGACCCCTGCTGCAGAAATTCTGCAGCAGGGGTGTGCGATTGTAGTACAGTATTTTTTATGTTTTTTGCCGGAAAGAGAGTGCTCTTGTATTTTTCAGGAAGAACAGTTATGATGGTCTTGTAAATTTAAACCCCGGCATACTGCACGTCAGAATACGAAG
>ERZ779861.1862-NODE-1862-length-21770-cov-4.240709_pt1 | contig 21770 bp, 16 predicted proteins | sample MGYA00511558_ERZ779861 | MGnify/ENA primary metagenome ERZ779861 (study PRJEB29588, sample SAMEA2163432) | human gut metagenome | biome: human gut; feature: human-associated habitat; material: faeces | place: Denmark | collected 2008/2010 ...
TCGAAGATCTGGGCGGCCTTGGCCACCAGCTCCTTGTCGCCGGTGCGCTCCGCCTCCTCCATCAGGGCCTGCATCTCGCCGCCGTCTGGCCGCTGGGCGAAATAGAGGGTGATGGGATCCGCCTTTGGGGCCAGCAGGAACCACACTCCCAGATAGATTCCAACTCCCAGCGCGGCGCTGAACAGGAAATTCCAGCGCAGGCCCAGGGCCAGAACCAAAAAGACTGCAATTCCCACGCCCAGCGACAGCACCAGTTGCCGTAGCTGTCCTTTCTTCATCTCAGTTGTACCCCTTCACACTGCGGAAGGCCCCGATCAGGTCCTCCCGACCGTCGAAGACCCGGGCGTGGGTCAGTTCCGCCAGCTCCTCCAGCTGGGTGGGATCGGCGGAGCCGAACATGATGGAGAACACCGGCACATCCGCCCCGAAGGCCTCGTAGCCGTCCCGGAAGTCGGAAAAACTCCCGTCGGACACCCCGTCCGTCAGCAGGATGATGGCAGGGGTGTACTGGCTCAGGTCGTAGTCATCCAGTTGCCGCAGGCCCTCCATGGCGGCATAATAGATGTCGGTGCCGCCCACGGCCTCCTCCGCTTCCACTTGAGTATAGAGGGCTTCCAGCTCCTCTCCGTTCCCAACGGCGGTGTAGACGTCCCGGGGGTAGCCCTCAAAGGGGATGAGGATATTGACCTCATGCTCCGAGGCCTGGAGCAGATTTTGCTCTGCGTTCTCCTGGATCAGGATCTGGCTCATGGCCTCCACCATCTGTTCCCGGCCGATCCCCTCCATGCTGCCGGAGTAGTCCAGGCAGTACACGGTAAGAGAAGGCTTGCGGAAATCGGTTTGATATAAGTTCAGACACTCAAACAGGACATCGGAAGCCGGCATTTTGATCGGCGACAGCACCCGGTCGGGCTGCAGGCCCCAGTCGGAGCGAAATACTTCCTTGTTTTCCTCGGAAACGCCGGTATAGCCCGAGCGGCGGCCGGTGCGCTGGATCTCATTCTGGGTTTCTCCCAACAACAGATATTCCTGCAGCTTCAAAAAAAGCTCTTCCTGTTTATCGTCGCCTTTATCCACATATCCCAGCGGGGAATCCGCAATAGACAACCCATCATAAGGATATACCGCATACAGCGGCTCTTCTCCGCGTGCCTCCAGTTCTTTGTTTGCCTGGATAATCAGGCACTCGTAGTTGACCATGGCGTCGTAATTGCCTTCCAAAAACATATCCTTGAGCCAGTCGGAGCTGCCGGAGGAACGGTCCACCCCTGAAAGCAGTTCCTTCATCTGGGCCTTCAGGCTTTCGCTCTGCAAATCCTCTTCTGTGATGACCTCCGGGTTACCCAGAAGGGCATACAGGAATCCGATATACGCACTGGCGCCGGAATTTGACTGGGTAGCGCTGGTCATGCAGAAGCGGAGTTCCCCGCTTTGGATCGCCTGAAGTAGGTCGTTGACCGATACTTCGCGCCCCACAAACCCAAGCTCCTCCGCCAGGCTTTTGCGAATGCCGAATACCACCGGCGTGATGGATATCGACTCTGCGTGCTTGATCCGATGCTCCGTATCTCCCACCGTCAGCCACAGGCTGCTGGCCGGCCACACGGCATCATAAGGGATTTCCTCTGCTCCCAGCAGACGCATGATATCCAGAGACCCCTGGTAGGTCATTTCGATGCGTATATTTTCCTGTTTTGCAAACTCCTCCAAGATCGGCTCCAGCTCCGCGTTTTCCGATCCGGAAATGATGCGCAACACCGAGCTGCCATTGCCTAAAACCGTATCCGCTTCACCGCTGTCTGTGTCTCCAAAATCACAGCCGCCAAATATGGTTAATATAACGGACAGCATAAGCAGAAAAGCAATGGAACGCTTGATACATTTCATAAATAGACCCCCTCCCGATTGATTCTCTCGATATGAATATCAGGGCTTACACTGATCCCATTTTGAAGATAGTATAGTTTTATCTTACTCTAACTCTGTAAATGTATCTACCACAGCAACATAAAGCCTGTGTAAAATTTGTGCTATATCTTTATTGACCACTTTAGCCTTCGGATATATTTTTTCGGATAAGCTTTGCTGAAATCATGGAGAAATAAATGCAAAAGGAGAAGGCCGTGAATTACGTTTCATTGCCGAAGGTCTGGACGCTTAGAAAACAAATGCGGGACAGCATAGCAGGGTTACCATGCTGTCCCGCATAGATTGAATTACTGTTTTCCATGTGCGCAAGCAACCAGATTTCCTGTCCGCGCAGCTAAAGAACTTAAAGCTATTTAGCGGTGCCTTTCCGCTTGAAGAGGGTTAGAATCACGAGAATTCCACTCGCCGCGAAAACAAGCAGCCAGACGGCTATATTGGCGGCATCCCCCGTTTCCGGAACTTCTGATGGAGTCTCGCCATCCGGATTTTCCGATTCGCCGGGCTTTTCAGTATCATCAGGCGTCTCGGTGTCTCCAGGCTGCTCGGTATCCCCTGGTTCTTCAGACGGCTCTTTGATGAATTCAGCCAATATTTGTATATCTCCCGTAATGTAAGCCCCATATATCATAAGCTCACCGGTAACGGCATTATAGCTGTATCCCTCGGAAGGGAGTTCTGCGTCGCCCACTATGACCTTTACCGTCTCGGGAAGGGCATATCCATCCGCAGGCTTCAGGGTCGCCGCGTAGTCTTTGCCCCCTTCCGCCTTGAGCACACCGTCTGCCGCGCCATTGGTAAGGGCGAATATGACATCATAGCTCTCAGATACAGGGGATTGTTCTTCTGCCTTGATTTCGGAGCGGTCACGCACCCGCAGACGGTTGCCTTCGGCATCATGGGATACAAACCCAACCGCACTGATGGTTGCGCCTTCTTTCACGAATCCTTCCAATTCCGGAGAAGCATCGTCCGAGTAGTCAATATAGCCGTCAATAAATACCCGGCAGCTTTGGCCGCTTTCATCCTGAAGCTCTATGCTCTCCACAATCCCGTTCGCCAGCTTCACGCTCTGAACGACACCTTCCACACGGACCAGCTTACCGAAATTGGCTTCATAATCGTCAGCTTCCTTGGTAGTTGCGTCGCTAATGATAACTTCCTTGCTTCCTTCCAGGACAGTCACATTGATGGCGGACAGCTGTTTATCCCCGATATATTCGCTGATGGAGCCGGTGATCATCACCTGGTCGCCGCGACGGATGTTATTGTCATCAATCGGGAATACATTGATGCCGTTGCCGGCGTCATCCTGGATATAGATGGTGTTGAAGAAAGCATTCCCTGTTTCTGCCGTACCATTTGCAACCGTGCCGACCACAGTGAATACCTGTCCGTCCGTTCCGGCGCGGGCCTCCTCGATCGTGCTTATGACAGGCTCTTTTTTCACCATATTCAAGATATTCTGAGCAATAATGCCGTTGGAATAGCTTACCTGATCCTCGGCGGCTACTTCGAAATTGGAGCAAAACACCGTACCGGAGAGGAACACGCGCCCTTCCCCGACAGCCTCCGTGGCCATGGCAACAACATCGCCCTTCTGCACGACGGCGCTTTTCGGATCGTAGGGATCGGAGTAACTCAGCACAGGCTTATCATGCCCCTGCGAGGGCTCCTTGCTGTTAATGGAATAGGTTGTATCATGCCCATATACGATTGCTTCACCTTTTCCGACAGCGACAGAACATCCGGAGTAGGAGCTGTAGCGCAGGCCGGAATCCACCACGCCTTTCAGCACCTCCTGCACCACCGGATCGGTACTGCCGGTGTTGAAGTCGTCAAAGTACAGCCGGTATGGCTGTCCGCCGTTATCATCCTGGTCGATCAATTCATCGTCGTTGACCCGCATGGTGGCGCCGATGGCTTCCAGCAGCTTATTTACCTGCTCATAGGTGGTATACGGCGAGCCGCTGTTGGCGTCCTGATAGTCTGCAAGACCGCAGACGATGACTGTGCCGCCTCCCTGCACATAATCCCGGACAAGATTTACAAATTCTTCCTCAAAAACGCTGATCTCCGCTTCCCCGGTATAATCGCTGGTGTATTTGAGCGGGGCGGAAATAACAAACAGGGAAACATCGCTTAACGTTTCGGCCGTTATGCTTTCTCCCGGCTGCGCGATTTTTACCTGGATATTGTCTGCCGTCCCCATATTGATGAAGTTGGTCATGTTGCCGGAGTAATATCCGTTTACATAATCGTTGTAATGGGTACCGTCGATCAGCACCTTGGTAGCGATGGCCGGGTCGGACACGCTGAGCTTCAGCACATCGGTAAAGGTAAACTCTTCGCCGTTAATCATCGCTTTCATCTGGACGTTGATATTGAAACCACCCGCCTGCTCCGCCATATAGGGGAATTCGTAGGAATACGAGGTTCTGGGCGCCACCACACCGTTGCTGCCGATGGAAGAAACATCCGCCGTGTGGAACGGTTCCGCCTGCCCTTCCATCGTATAGGTCAGGGAGGTAACCTGCATATTGTCGATGAGATTGTTGTAAATCTGGCTGGAAATGCTGATCTCATCCCCTTTGATGGGAAGGGCTACGCTGCTGGACGTTTTGGAAACGCCGGCATTCAGGCTTTCGCCTACCCACACAGGAGCCGTTACGGCGATGTTCTTATCCGCCTGGGTAATCCGCAGGTAGTAATATCCATAGGTTGCCGGGAGGTTATCAAAGGAAATGTTCGCAGATCCCCCTTCAAAGGTCTGCTCCGCCAGGGTCTGGCCGCCGTTGACGATCACTTCCACCTTCGTGCTGCCGGCAGTATCAGTGGGATCGCTGATGGAAACTTCAATATTGACAGCTTCCTGGTCGTCCAGGATCGAGCCCATGGCGTTGCCGTTCAGCGAGTACAGGATGGAAAGGTCGTTGTCCTCCGTGGCATAAACGCGGTAGTTCTTCATCGCGTCATAAATGGCTTCTTCGCTTAAATCGGTGGCCAGCACGACGCTGCGGGCGGTATTGGAGTCTCCCCAGTTACCTTTATGGTTATCCTGGTTATTGGTGGGAGCTACATGCCAGCCCTTATCCAAAGCGCGGGTGTAGTAGCTGTAGGAGGGGAAATACCCGCTGCTGCCGATCGCACCCTCGCCGTTTCCGACTTCGATCAGGGTAATCTGGTTATCCACTACCGGGTCGTACAGGGAGAAATCCATAAAATCGCCGAAGGTATCGCCCGGATGGTTGAATTGGGAGATCGTTTCAGGGTTTTCATTCAAGGTATCAAAATATGCCTGGAGCACGTCATAATTGTCGCCTTTCTTGTAAGGCGCGTAATTGCGGCTCTCAAATCCATCTGAATTAAAGGTGTTGATATGTCCCGGAGCGCCGCCGGACCAGGTCATCTCAAATCCATATAAGCCAACAAATGTGCCGTTTTCGTGTTCCGTGATATTTCTGGCCCCGGAACGCCCTTCTTCCCACTCCTCGCTCAGCTCTTCGGCATTCTCGGAGTCCAGATGGACATTCGCATCGTTGTCGAACGAATTGGAATGGTCAGTAAGCGCCAGGAAGTCCAGATTATCCACCTTGGAAGCGTGGTCAAAGGCCTGCTCCACCGTACCGGTACCGTCGGAAAGATTGGTATGCGCATGGAGCTGGCCGAAATACAGCGTGTAATCACCCAGATTCATCGGCGCTTTGTAGGTAAAGGTCACAACTTCGCCGGTCTGAGCCTCTGCCTCACCTGCAGCGGGAATATGGGCAACCGCTTTGATAATAACCGGCTTATCCGTTTCAGGGGTTTTCTCAATCTCGATGGGAGCCGTATATTTCTGGCTCACACTTGTTACGTCCGGATCCGCCGGCTCTGTGCCGTCTGTGGACATGGTATAGTAGATTTCCGCCCCGTCTGCGGCAGTCAGGACAATCGTCTGTCCTGCTTCCACGCTGGCGCCGCTCTTGGGAGAGGCCTCCACTTCCAGCCCTTCGACTGCGGGTTCTTCCGGATCTACCGGCATGCTCTCTACTTTATAGAACTTGAGTTTAAACTGCCCGTCCGTTGCGGCGCTGCTGGAATTATAGGTGCTCCAGTTACTGAACTGGGCGTACCACTCTATATAGTTACCGCGTCCGGTATTCTTAATGTTATAGGTGCCGTCGTCCAAAGCGATGACTTCCCAGTCGTCGTGGACGGCGCCCAAATTCATGCTGGCATAGCTATCTTCCAGGCCGATGTTCTTACCGTCCTGCTGGAAGCTGTAGGTGCCGTCGTCATTGGCAACGACCGTCCAGATATTTGCAGCGGTGTAACCGGTCACAGCGCCGTCGGAACCAACGGTAATGTCTGTTCCCACATTGTAAAAACCGGTCTTTTCCGATGAAAGCGCCTTGTTGTATTCCGGCGCATAGATAACCACCTGATCGCCGTCTTTGATGGGAGCTCCCGGCTCAGGCGTTACTGCACCTTCTGGAGCATAGTAGAACTGGAAGGTATAGATCGCTTCATCCGCATATGAATTCTTTCCATACGTGGTAAAATTGCTGTTGTAATACTCGATGTACTGCGGATTTCCATTGTACTGGGCCGCCGTATTTTTAATAAAACTTCCATTATCCGCATCTTCCAGCGTCCACTGGCTGTACTGACCCGCTTCAGATTCCAGCGTCAGGGAGTTCCCTGTCGCTCCGCTGGTCAGATATTTTCCGTCTGCGATAAAACGATACTCGCCTTCCTCTGTTATTTCAACGGTAAAGGTCACATTGTCTGCAGAAGTCGTAATCTTCTCTCCGTCTGCCTGTGCGTCTGCACCTGCGAGCCTGCTTCCGCTGGCCTCTGAAGAGATCGCTTTCTGTGCTGACGGAAGGTAGATCACGATCTCGTCGCCGTCCTGCAGCGTCTCCGCGCGGCTGCCCGCATCGCCGGACGGCTGATCCGGCGTGTCGGTTACTTTATAGAAGGCAAGCGCAAACATACCTTCACTGCCTGTGTTGATATTGTAGTATGCGCTCCAGTAATTATTCTGGTCATACCACTCCATATAAGCGTCGCGGCCTGTATTTTTCACATAATACAGTCCTTCTCCGGCGTCCTCCAGTTCCCACTTGTCATGCTTCCCCCCGAGATCCATACTGGTATAACTGTCCTGCATGCCCAGATACTGGCCGTCCTGTCCGAAGCTGAATGTTCCGTCGCCGTTATCTTTTACCGTCCAGATATCCACATCCGTGTATCCGGTCAGAGTTCCATCTGCCCCGACGGTAACATCTGTGCCTGCGTTATAGAAATCCTTATCCGGATTCTTCTCGGAAGACAGCGCCTTGTTGTATGCCGGCGCATAGATAACTACCTGATCGCCGTCCTCAAGCACGGCTTCTCCCTTTATGGTATAGGAAAGCTGTTGCACTGCACTCATGGAAGCACCGAGAACCGCCACCGCTTTCAGCGTACAGTCTTTCGTAATAACCGGCTTATTTTCGGAGGAATACAGTTCGCGGGCTGTATTGTTTGTATTCGCCGGATCACTGCCGTCCAACGTGTAATAAATCTGCGCGTTCAGCGTTGCCGTGCTCAAGGTGATTTCGGCGCCCGAAGCTACCTCTCCTGCCGCCGGGTCGGCTAACGGGGCTGCGACCGTCTGTTCGCCCGAACCGCTCTCTGCGAGCTTATACAGGGTAAACTGATAGGGATACCGATCGGGGTTTCCGCTCGCCGTTGTGGTTTTATAGCCGCGGAATTTGTTCGCGTATTGCGCATCGGTGTTGCTGGCCAAATAGACCGTATCCGATCCCGTCCCGGCAAAGATAAACTTGCCATCCGTCTCCGTCCAATCCCACGCGTATTCGTTTTCTTTGATACCGTTATTGTTTCCGCCTTTCGGCGCAATGTAGTTTCCATCGCTTAGCTTGATTTTGACGGAACTATCCGCCACTTCAAGATCCACTACCATCCCGGCATCCGGATCGGTTATGACGTTGCCCTCGGGGGTAACCTTTACCGCGGAGACCCAGGTGCCATCTATCGGGCCGACGGCATAGCCGGTATCTACTGCCATCACATATTTGCCGGTTTCAAACTCTGCTGCATTCGAGATCTTATGATAGGTTTCCGTTCCCGCCGCAAACACGGCTGTGGGTACGACGGAAACCAGCAGCAGAATCGTCAGAAATGCCGACAAGACTCTTTGCAGGCTCTTCTTTCTCTTCATACCTGTTCTTATCCTCCTTTAAAATCTTGGTTTATGCTTGTTTATATATCACGAAACGCGCTTTCCCCGCGCCATAAGACGGGCGCTTATGAAAGCGACGATCGGTACGGTAAGAAGGATCCCCAAGGCCCCCGCAACGCTTTGTATGATCTCGATGCAGATATAATCGGTGTTGATCAGCTGGATAAAGGGGATGTCGTAAGTCTGAACCAAAATCAGCATATTCAGCGAAGACCCGGCAAAAGCGAGGATCAGGGTGTTCGCCATGGTGCCCATCGCATCCCGGCCGATATGCATACCCGAACGGAATAAATCCCTGCCCGGCAGCGACGGGTTCTGTTCGTGAAGCTCCCAGATGGAGGAGGCGATTCCCAAAGCTACATCCATCACTGCGCCGAGAGCAGAAATGAGGACGCCGCATACCAGCAGGCCGCTGATTTTCATGCCCTTATCAGCGCCATAGAGTAGAAGGTTCTCCGCCTCCGGCATGTTGAATCCATTCATAGGGGTGATGTTTCCCACCAGTGCCGCAATCCCCCCTGCTACCACAACGCCGATGACACACCCCAGCACGGAACAAAGTGTCTTTTGGGAAAATCCATTGAGCAAAACGAGAGCTCCTGCCGCTGTTACAGCGACAATGCCGACTGTTACAGCAATAGCCGGAATGCCCCGGATGAGACAGGGGATGAGAACAAACCATATACTTGCCAGAGTAAACAGCAGGCCAAGAAGCGCACCCAGCCCCTTTTTCCCACCAAGTACCGCTAGAAGGATAAAGAAGATCAGCACAAAAACGCCCAGAACAATCCCACGGTTATAGTTAAACAGAGAAGCGTAATAGCTGCCGTCTTCGTCGGTCATAATCCGTACAATGATTTGATCCCCTTTTTCCACGTCCACATTAAACAAGGCGCTCATGTAGTTCGTCAGACTCATGATTTCCCCTTTATGCGTACCAGTTAGAATGCGGATTTCCAGTTCCTGCGTTCCCACGCGCCGGCCTTCCGCATCCTCATAATCTGGGACCGCACCATCCTCTAAAACAGCTGTAACGCTGGCCTTTTCGTACGCCATTTGGCTGGCACTTGTAGGGACCTCGCCTTCTACGGGTTGATTCAGCCAAACGGCGCAACCGATCAGCCCGCCTAAAATGACAATTCCTACAAGCAGGCCGGCGAGATTCTTACGCTCTTTCATCCAGCTTTCTAAAGCATTTATGCTGCTCTCCAGTTTCCCATACAGCTTTTTCAGCATATGGACAGATCCCCTCCGATAAGTATCTTGGAACTTGAATTTCATACTAAGATTTCTGTTTAAAAGTCATGTTACAGTATCGTTAGATGGGAATAAGATTTTCATAACAGATACTACATGCGGTTATATTTTAAAATACTAGCCGTGCTTTTTTCCACCTCACCCACGTAAAATACCAGTAAAACTTTGGGCATATAAAAATATGACTATGTTAAATTTTCTTTAGACAAGAAGCCCTGTGCCCATAATGCAACAGCCGGTTCCCGGTAGGATTGCCTTGAAATTCGTCATCCCACTGGAAACCGGCTATTTTGCCGTTGCAAATAAAATATTTGAACTGTACCCCATTTGTCATGTAGTATTGTATATTGAATAATTTGTTTCTCTTTTTCGTCTCTTTGGGAAAATGGAATAAAGGCACCTAATACTAACGGTTATCGATGCCAACATAACATCTCTGTATTAAAGGTTCTATCATACTTCTGCTGATATCGTATAAAAACAGATTAGTCTACGGCCTTTATCTCGATTTTACAAAGCCTTAACCAAACAAAGGTAGGCTCTTAATCCAAACTATAGTATTATAAAATAAATATGTATATCAAATTATAAGACGGTGCTATGCAGGACTTTTTTCCTAACTGCTCTTGGCCTGCTTTTTATTAATATAGAGGTTGGATATGAAAGACATCATCCTTTACGGCAGCCAATATGGCAGCACATACCGGTATGCGCAAAAGTTGTCCGAACAAACCGGCATTCCCGCAGTCAGTTACAAAGACGCACCGGCTCTTTCGGACAAAAAAATAATCGTTTATCTGGGCGGCCTGTATGCCGGCGGCATCCTGGGCCTTATGAAAACCCTGCGGGGCTTTTCTCTTCGGGATGGGCAAAAGCTGCTTATCGTTACCGTAGGGCTGGCCGACCCCAACGAACCGGAAAACCAGAACAACATTCGCGCTTCTCTGCAAAGGCAACTCCCCGCCAGATTGCTTGACCGGGCGAAGGTTTTTCATCTTCGCGGCGGGATCGATTACCAAAAGCTCTCGTTCGGTCACCGGACGATGATGAAGCTGCTGTACCAATCTCTGCGCCGGACTCCCCTTGAAAAACAAACGACGGAAGACCGGGCGCTCATAGAGACCTATGGAAAGCAGGTGGATTTTACAGACTTCGGCGTACTGGAACCGATTATTTGGGAAATCCAGAGGGAAACAAAATGAACAAGACAATTAAAAACATCCTGAAAATTTTTCTGGTCGGTCTTGCCACCACCGTCGTCCGCATCATTGGGCAGCTTTCCATCCCGGCTAGCGAGCAAACGGTCCTGGCACCCAGTATTTTCGCACAAAACGGTACCATGCCGCTGGCTTTTACTGTTTACGGTGTTTTTGCTTACTCCCTGATTGCCGCGTTGTTCCTGCTCATCCGGACGAGAATGAGCGGAAATCGTATTTTGCAGGGACTGAAGTACGGCCTTTCCTGCTGCGTCGTATGGATTGTTTATCTTTTAGAGCCACTGCCGCATGTGGCGCCTCTGGACCGGATTACCTACCCGATAGCTGACAGCTTGGCGCTGATCGTTATGGGCCTGTTGCTGGGACGGCTGTTTGGGAATCCCGCACAGCAGGCGGATAAAGCGAATCTGCCCTTTTCTGGCCTTCCGGCACTGGCTGTCACCGGATGTTTTCTGGCCGGGCGGATGATACAATATTTTGTCTTTGATGTTTACTCTTCCTTTGATGAGAAGCCATTGGAAACAGTGCTGTGGTGTTTGTTAACAGGTATTGCAACCTCCTGCGTGATGGTATGGCTGAATCGGTATGTGGACAGCGGCGGCCGGATAAAGCGGGCACTCATCCTGGGAGGCCTGTTGTTTGGAGTGAATTTAGTTCTCTTTAACTTCTTTATGCCGCTGGTGTTTGCCGCCGACATTCCCGACCTAATCCTTCGCAGCTTCATCGATATCCTGGCGGTAACGGTCGGATGTTTGTCATTTTCAAATCAAGAAAATGCAAATCCAGCAGACTGGGGGCAAGGACAATGCAGGAAAAGCGAAGCATGCGATTTGGAAAATGGCTGCTGAAAGCTATCGTATCCTATGCGGTATTTATTGCCGCCGGCCTGCTGCTCTCCTTTGTACCGGCCAGGCGGCTTGGATTATCCGAAGAAATGTTTTTGAATTTGCGGATGTTCTTCATGCTGTTCGGGCCGATTTACCTGACACTCTTTGTTAAAATTATTCTTACTTTCATCGCTGCGGCAAAACGCCGGGAACCGGACGTCTCCGAGAGAAGCCGGGGAATCCTGTTCGCTGTCACCGCCCTGCTGCTGTTTGCCAACCTGTCCAACGCACAAACGGTTTCCGACCTTGCGTCCGGAACTATCCAAGGCAAAGGACTGCGGAACCTTGAAAGAAGCAAACGGTATTCCCTGAAGGGAAAGCGGTTTCTGAACGTCTTTCTGCCGGTGGGCTTCTACCTGCTGATTTTGGAGCTGCTGACACTGCTGGTCTGTATCGTCACCTTTGCCCCATTGCCAAGAGCTGCAAGCAACGCATTCATTTTTACGATTGCCCTGACCGCCTTACTCTTTCTCCTGCCTCCCCTCATTCTTTCTTTTATCTCCGGTTATCAGGGAGACAAGGCAAAGCACGAAAATAAGCGAGCACAGGAAAAGCAGAAGGCCGTTCAGTCAGATATTCTGGTGCTGGAAACCGATCCGATTCGCCGGAAACGATATCTCCGGCTGCCGAAAATACTGGCCCTGCTGATCTGCCCCGGCGTTTGCCTAACTTCGGGATTTGTGCTTGCTCTCACCAAGAACTCTCAGGAACTTTTATCCGTCCGGCTGCTGAGGACGCCGTTTTTGGCGTTGATGGCCGCTGCTGTTTTTTTGTTTATTCCTCTGTTGATGTATTGGGCCAACTGCTCCGGCACCTCCTTAGTTCAGCGGGTTTATCTTACACAGAACCAGCTATACTATACCGGATACAGCGGCAGCATGGAAGAGCGGGTAGAATTCACCTTCACCCTACTCCGGCTGGAGAGCTATCATATTGGCAAGCGTTCCATTCGTCTCCACGGTCAGTTTACCAAAAAGACTAGGGACGCCTATGGCTCCAGCCAGAAAAAACCATTCACCAAAACATTGTGGCTTCCCCGTACTTTCCCCATAGATCAGGAACAGGCCCTGCTATACTTTTTGCAGAATCAGGCGGCAGAAAATGTCTCTTGAGCCCCCTCGCCCTATTTTCGGCGGCTGAGGCTTGTCCCTGAAAAACGATATCCCTTAGATAAGGAAAAGAAAGAAAAAGGTGAACAGGAGGTGAATTCGATGTACAAAACGATGGTAGTCAAATATTCTCCCAAGGCCAAGGAAATGGCCGCCAAAATAGAGGAAACGGCCAACAAAATGGAACAGGAAGGATTTGAGTTTGTGTCCTGCTCCATCATGCCCTCTTCCAAAGGCATCCTGGTATTCAGAAAACCCGGAGAACCGGAGCCGGAAAAGTGAGTCTTTCCCGTTGTAAAGTGCAAAAGCACTTAGAATCGTGTGGTTCTAAGTGCTTTTTCCTGTTATGTCTCTCAACGTCGCATCCTGCCGTTCCTTTGATTCCTCCAAGTCCTTGAAATCTCCCAGGTCGGTCAGCCGAACCCCGGAAGCGTCAATCTTGGCGTCCGGGTTTTCCATCTGGCCCCGGATGGTAGCGGGAATTTCACCGTCCAGCTGACCGCGTATATTCTCGGCCCGCAGCAGACAGACCTGTTCCAGCGTATCCACCGCCAGCCGGTGGTCTTCGTAGGAGCAAAAGGCGGTGGGATCTTTTTGAACATAGGGCGCAATCAGCTTTTCCGTCTGCCGGAGGGTGACTGCAAACTGTCCGCTTTCAAAATATTCCGAAAGGAACTCGTCGAAATAGTCGTGATAGCGGGTAAAGTACTCGTCGTGCTTCATCAGGTTGTGGTAAAGCGGCCGGTTCAGCATAACCTCACCTTCCGCCGGGGTATTAATGGGGTAGTTGATGAGAATGTTGGGATCTTTGATAGGGTCGGTCATCCCCAGGGCATAGGTGCCGAAAGCCAGATTGTAATCCCAGGGCAGGATGCTGAGAACTCCGTCTTCCTCATACAAAAAGTAATTGTGCCCGGTATGGCCCAGATAGCTATCCCAATTCATCACAAAAACCTGCACGGTGAAATACCGCAGCACCTCGTCCACGTTGACGGCGGTTTCCAAGTTTTCGCCGGTTGACAGGGTTTTCAGCGCTTCAATCACCCGTTTCTGATCGGCTTCCGATACCTTGAACTTGGCGTTTTCAAAGATGCCGGGATAGCTGTCCGGGTTATCGTCGATATATTGCAGCGCCACGTCGGCGTTTTCCGCGTTCAGGGAACGGTAATCCGGCTTGTACAGCTTCCCGTGATCATTTCCAAAATTTCGGCGGGCAAAGGCCTCTTCTGGTTCCTCTACCGCCAGAAAAAGTCCCCAGTCCTCCCCATTGACCGTCACCCAGGTATAGCTGCAAAGAGGAGCAGGCACCCCCATAAACGTCATCATGTCGTAGACCAGATAGGTTTTCAGATAGCTGTTGTCCTGAAAGGAAGCGTCCAGGGAAAATTTGTCCAGCCCGTAATAATTTCCGCCGTCCTGGAACTGATCGAACTCCAGCTTGAGGCTGTAACGGGACAAACCGTATTCTTTCGTCAGCCGCAGGGAATTGTTTCCCTTGGCCCGCAGGCCGATATTATGGAACTCCTCCCCGTCGATTTCGACGGTGCAGGCTTCATATTCTTCACTTTCAGCGTTCTCGATAAAAGCGTCCCAGCCCTCGATTTGAATATCAATGGTGTGCACCCGGCTGTCATCAAACAGCCGGGTCGCATATCCCGGGGTGGCGCTGGCCTTGGGGATCCCCAACTGTTCTCCGAACATCAGCAATATTGTCAGCAGGGCGGCCAAAACCGCCGCACCGATGCAGATCCAGTCGATATACTTATGCTTTACCATCGCCTTATCCCATATAGTCGCCGTTGTAGGAGACCAGCACTACCCGGGACACACCCGGCATAGCCTCCAGCTCGTTAACAAAGGCGCTGCTGTCCTCTTTCAGGCGGACTTCATAGTTGAGTTCCACACAGCCGCCGTCCACGCTTTTGCTCTTGAGATTCAGCCGCCTGACCTGAGATTTCACGAAAGCCCGGGTCTGCTCTTCTATTTCGCTGCTTTCGCAGTGCACCACCAGAATATACGGGGAATCCGCCGTTTTCTTTTTGGAAAAGGCAAAGAGGACTGCCCCAATAAAGATGCTGCCGAATACCGCCAGCGGGATCAGGCCCGCCGCCAGCACAATGCCCACCGCAATCGCCCAGAACAGGAAAGCGATATCCATAGGCTCCTTGATAGCCGTGCGGAACCGGACAATGGACAGAGCGCCCACCATGCCCAGAGACAGCACGATGTTGCTTACCACCGTCATAATCAGCAGGGTGGTAATAAGCGACAGAGCAATCAGCGTCACGCCGAAGCTTGCCGAATACATCACGCCGCTGTAGCTTTTCTTATAGATAAAAAAGATAAACAGGCCCAGCAGAAAGGCCAATACCATGGCGATTGCCATGTCCAGTATGGAGATGCTGGAGATATTCTCCAGAAAACTGGATTTGAAAATATCCTGAAAGGTCATAAAACCCTTCCTCCTCAGATGATTTTAATCAAACCGCCGGCACAGGGCGTATTTGGAGCAGGCCGCCGCCTGCCTTCCGGGAACCTGCACCGCCATGCGGACAAGCTCCGGCAAAAACGCGTCGTATTTGACTTCCAGCACCGTGCCGGGCTCCATGGCGCGCAGGCAAAAAATCTCCGGGTTCAAAAACTCCACGCTGCCGAGGCCGGTGCGGATGTCCCGATCCAGGGTGATCCGCACATTGCCGGGCACATAGAGAAAAGCCTCCCGGTCGTAACGGACGATGGTCTTCGGCCGCAGACCTTTCCCCTTGATTTTGCTGTAAAGCTCGATGAAAAGCGGTTCATCCGAATCCAGCAGGAATTCGGAGCTGCCCGAAAGCAGCTCCTTTACCTGTTCCTGCGTCATCCGGGCGCTGCGCTTGCCGCACAGGCCGCTTATTTTGTACTTCTTTTCCAGCCGGATGAAAGAGGTGTCCATCCCGTAATACCGCAGGCGAAACTTCTCCCGTCGGTTGACCCCGTCGATTTTCTCCCGCAGGGCGCTGTCATAGGGCGTGTCAAAGTACAGGCTGGTTACCCGGTATGTACCGCCCGGCCCGGCATTTTTATCGTGGAGAAACAGCTTTTTGAGCCTTTGGGAAAGCACCAGATCCTCCCGCAGGTTGATCCGGTGCTTCAGTTCATGCCGCAAGGGGAGCTCGTTCTCCGGCTTAATCGTCATAACCGGAATCCCCATCATCCCAATCATCGTCGGCTTCCCGGTCATAGTCGCTGCCGCCGTCGTCGTAATTGGTATCGCCGTCGTTGGCGTCATCGTAGTCCGTCACGCCGTCGTTGTTGGGACCGTAGTCGGTGACGCCATCGTTGTTGGGACCGTAGTCGGTGTCGTTGTAGTCGGTCACGCCGTCGTTGTTGGGGCCGTAGTCCGTGTCGTTGTAGTCGGTGACACCATCGTTATTGGGGCCGTAGTCGGTGTCATTGTAATCGGTCACGCCGTCATTATTCGGGCCGTAATCGGTATCGTTGTAATTGGTGGAACCGCTGCCGGTGGCCGGAGTTCCGCCCTGCGTGCCGGCAGTCTTATGTTCCGCCTTGACAACCTTGCCGGTGACCGCGTGGATGTCATACTCGTACTCGTTCCCGTTCGCCATGAACTCCAGCTCAAAAATCGGGGTTCCGTCATCGTGATCGAATTCCTTATCGTCAAATACCGCGTCCGCTGCATTGACATTCGCCTGGGCAAGCGCAATTTCCTGTGCTTTTTCCAGTGTGATGTAGGGGGACGGCTTGCCGTCTTTGGCATAGGCGGGATCATAGTCATCGTCGTCAATGGTCACGATGCCGGAGGAAAGCTCCAATCCCTTGACCGCTTCCTGGGTGCTGGCGCTCATATCCGCCAGGAAATCGTCGCTGGGAAGTACCGAACCGGGTTCCAGCTGCAGGACGATGTTCTTTTTGTTGCCGTCAATGTCATCCACAAAGTAACCTGCCTCATTGATCTCAACAATCAGATCCCGCAGGACGGTCTTGCAGTCTTTTCCGATATAATCCGGATAGGCCTCCAAAATGCCCTTGCCATCATCGTTCCGGCCGGTCAGGGCGGTGACCTTGCCGTCCCTGTTGTATTCGATTTGGATTTCCGGATTGACGCTCAGGGTGAGGGTGCCGGTTTCCTTCAGCGCCGTTCCCTCCTGTGCCGGCGCTCCGCATCCGGTCAGAAGGACTGTCAGCGCGACAGCCAGGGAAGAGACCGCTGCAAAAAGTTTTCTTCTCAATTTCATATGACTTGCTCCTTTCGGTTTCCGCTTGTTTGTGGCGTTTGTTTTGCCTTACACTCATAGATTACGGAAACGGGTTTTCAAAACCAGGGTAAACTGGAAAATTTTTTTGAAAAATTCAGTCGTCATCGTCCGGATCGTTGTCATCGTCTGAATCATCATCCGAATCATCGTCGTCATAGCCGCTGTCGCCGTCGTTGTCGTCATCGTTGTGATCCGGATCATAATCGGTGTCCCCGTCCGTATAATCCGTAACCCCGTCGCTGCCGGGACCATAGTCCGTATCCGCAGGCGGCTTACTGGTGGAAGGCGGTGTATAACCCGTGTCCCCGTCATTTCCGGGGCCGTAGTCCGTATCCGTATACACCGGCGTGCTGTCGGGCGGCGTATAGTCGGTGACGCCGTCGTTATCCGGGCCGTAATCCGTATCATCATAATCGGTGGCGCCGGAAGACGCCGGAGGGGTAACCGCCGGCCGGGACGGCTCGGACGAAGATGGCAGTGTGGATTCCGGCTGAGAAGAACTCGGCTGAGAGGGGGTCGAAGATGAGCTGTTTTCCGGGCTTTCCTGACCCTGTCCGTCTTGATGGTTCGTAATTTCTATTGTAATGGTAATCCGCCCGTCCAAATGCTCTGTTACTTTGGTGCGCAGCTCCGTCCCATACTCCTGGAACAGGACTTCGTCCGGGGAATCAATAGAGAAGGAAACCCGGCCGCCCTCGGAAAGAAAGCCCATCTCAATCGCCCGGTCAATCAACTCGTCTGCGACGGTTACTTTGTCTTTTCCTTTGCCGTCATAGTCTTCCAGCAGTGCTTCTCCATCTTTGTTTGTTCCTGCAAGTCCTACAACCGTACCTTGCCGGTTTAGATCCATCTGTATTTCCGGGTTGATGGTCATATATATGGATGAATAGGGCTGTAGATAATTCTGGTAATAGCCGATGCCAAAGAACAGCAGGAAGCAGGCGGCGATTGCCGCAACGCCGCTGCTGATCCACCGGACGGTATGCCGCTGCCTTTCCGGCGTCTCCTTCATCAGCACCGGATCATACACCGTCTGCCCGGTTTCGTATCGCAGATTGGCCGCTTTCAGAAAGCGCCCCTCTTCATCCAGTAGAATTACATAGCCGGGGTGGCATTCCATAACCAGATAGCTCATCGCGCTGCCACTCCTTTCATCACCTGTTTCAAATGCCCGCGGATGATTTCATACCCATTGGTATAAATCAGAAGCAGGGATACCATATACTTGCGGTGCCGCTCCAGCGTCTTGCGCTCCACACCGCTCCCCGTTGCCAGCTGCCCGATGGGCAGGCGTTTTGTCTTTAAAAAGTCCTCCAACAGCTCCGGGTTCTCCCTGGCATACTGCAGGGCTTTCCGGCAGGCATCCAGCGTCCGCTGTTGCCTGGGGCAGTTGTCCGCCACATCGCTGAGGCTGACGCCGAATTCCTTCATCTGCCGCGTCAGTTCCTCAATCTCTGCACGGGTCGCGTCCCGTGACGCTGTTTCTTCGTGGGGATCCCTGTCATCCGCCAGCGTCTCTCCCAGAGTTGTGTCTTCTTCTCCTATCGGTGCATCCAACGATATGACGCGGCTGTGGCGCTGTTCCCTGCGGCTGTAATCAACCAGGCGGCTTCGGATCAGCATGGCCGCATATTTCAGGAAGGAACCCCTTGTGCGGGAATACCCGCCGATTGCCTCGTGAAAAGCCATCATGGCGATACTCAGCTCATCGTCCTGTCCCTCTATGGAAGGACGCTTTAAGAACTTCGCCGTTTCCGCTTTGATAAAGGGCAGGTATGAGCGGATCAGGTCATCTGCCGCCCGGACATTTTCTTTGGCCGCATAGACCTGTTCTACGATTTTATGCGCATCGTTCATGCGGCAGATCCCCTCCTGTATATAGAATACGTCCCCATTTTGAAAAAACCGGGGTCGCAACCAAAAACCTGTATGTATAAAATATCATTATATAATGATACCTCTATCAGTGTTAAGACGCGACCACAAACGGGTTAAATCTGTGCAAAATCAATGTAAATCTTAGAGCGCGAGTGTTTTTTCTTCGATTTATTACTGAGATTTAACTTGAACACAATAGACAACCATACGGTATTGCAGTATGATAAAGATGAATAAACTAAGGTATAAGGGCGGATTCGCTTATGCTGACTGGGTGCTTATACGACAGGAGATTGCACTTTCCTGCGGCCAAAATCAGAATAATATATTTGCTCAACAGCCGGGTATAGCGGGTATTGCATATGCAATGCGCCTTTTTCCCGGCTGTTTTCCTACCAAGAAGCACTTTTGGATATTGCTTCCCTGCTTTTCATATATCAAAAGATTTTCATATATCAAAAGAAAAGGAGATATGCTTTATGCAAAAGACATATGTGCTGGATACCAATGTTCTGATCCAGGCGCCCTATGCCATCCACTCCTTTGAGGATAACCTTCTTGTCTTGCCTCTCGCCGTCCTGGAGGAGCTGGATGGATTGAAAAATGCAGAGGGGGAAAGGGGCGCTAATGCGCGGCAGGCCATCCGGTATCTGGAATCGCTGCGCACGGCGGGAAACCTGCTGGAGGGCGTCCCCCTGCCGGGCAGCGGCACGCTGCGCCTGGAGGTCAACTGCGTGGATGTGAAACTGCCGGAGGGATTCCCAGATCATAAAAACGACAACCGGATCTTAAAAGTCTGCCTCGGCCTGCAAAACTGGAAAACGCCGGTTATCCTGGTGACAAAGGACATTGTGGTGCGCGTTAAGGCGCAGATGCTGGGGATTCAAGCGGAGGATTTCACCACCGAGCAGGCGCCTGTCAGCGAGGAGCAGTATACCGGCCGGTGCGAGGTCTTTGTAGCGGAAAAGAAATTCGAGGATTTTAAAAAGAAGCATATTGCACCGGAGGAGGTGTATCAGGCAGACGAAGCCGGAGAAAAGCTTCCTGTGACGCTTGTGCCCAATCAGTTCGTCATCCTTAAAGCGGATCAGTCTGCCAGGAAAACCCAGCTCGGTCGTTTTGACGGGAAGAAAATCGTTCCGCTCTCCTTTCAGAAGAAAAAGCCCTACGGCGTTTCCCCAAGAAATGTGGGTCAAAAATTCTTACAGGAGGCCTTGATGGCCGATGCGGAGGAAGCGCCGCTGGTGATCGTAAAGGGTATGGCCGGCACAGCCAAAACCTTCTACACATTGGCTGTCGGCCTGCACGCCATGCTGGAACAGGAGGAACCGGCTTACCGGCGCATTTTGATCAGCCGCCCCAACGCCCAGTTTGACGATGATATCGGGTTCCTCCCGGGGGACGAGTCGGAAAAGATTGCGCCGCTGCTCCGGCCGGTTGTCGATAATCTGGAGCTTTTGGTGGATCAGAATGAGAAGGAACGGTTTGCCGATGAACGCAGCCTATCCGGGAAAGTAGAGGAACTGTTTGACCGGGGGATTGTGGACGCCCAGGCCCTCAATTTTATCCGCGGCCGGTCGATTTCCAAAACCTATCTGGTCATTGACGAGGCGCAGAACCTGACGCCCAAGCAGGCCAAGGGGATCATCACCCGCGCCGGGATGGGTACGAAAATCATCCTGCTGGGCGACCCGCAGCAGATCGACCATCCTCTTCTGGACGAACGCACCAACGGTTTGAGCTACGCAGCGGAAAAAATGAAGGGCAGCCCGCTGTGCTGGCAGGTCACCATGTCCGCCGAAGAGTGCGAGCGTTCCGCCCTGGCCATGGATGCAGTTAAACGGATGTAATTGGATTGGATTGGATTTTATATATGCACAGGAAAGGTTGATAGCGATATGAAACAAAACGGTTCCTTTCAGGAGACCATCGCACGGATAGGGCAAAAGCTCAGGAGCAGCCGGAAGCGGTATTTCGGCGTGCTGCTGATCCTGCTCGGTATCGTTTTGGGGATTGTTTCCAGGGCGGTGGGTGGATCTCCGTTCCAGGATTTCACCACCGGTATCCTCATGGGCCTCTCGGCCGGCGTCCTTCTCGTTGGGATCCTTGCCGTCCTGCTGTCCTTCATCCGGAGACAATGATATACTGGATAGGGCTTCTGGCCTGTCGGTTTCTTGCCTTCTGCCCTCCTTTTTGCTATACTTACCTTATAAAGGAGATGGGTTTTTATGAAACGGAAAACAGGGGTTATTCCTTTGTTGGCGGTGCTGTGCCTGCTGCTGGCTGGATGCAGCGGGGAACCGGGTTCTTTCATTCCGGAGTCTTCTCAGACCACTTCCATAGAGGGGCAGGCGCCGGAGGAGGAAGCCTCCGGCACGTCACTGCCCGGAAATTCTTCGGCCAATGAATCCCCGGCTGAACCGGACTCTTCCGGCAGCAGCATGGCGGCAGAGGATGAAATCAGCCGGGAGACAGCGTTTGCTCTGGCGCTGGAAAACGCCGGCGTCCCGGAAAAAGACGCATATAACGTGAAGGTGGAACGGGACCGGGAAAACGATATCCCGATTTTCCAGGTGGAATTTGAAACCGAGTATGGGGATTATGATTTTGAAATCGCCGTGGCGGGCGGAAAAATCATAGGCGCCGATTACGAGGTGGATGAAGAGTGGCTGGACAGGCTGGGCGGAAGCCCCGTCACGCTGGAGGAAGCCGAACAGGTTGTCCAGAGCAAGGTGCCCGGCTCCAGCGCGGAAAACATCCGGATGCGGGAAGAAAGCGGCGACGGCCGGGGGCGCTTTGAGGGGGAACTGTTCCACGACGGTATCCAATACGAGTTTGAGATCGATTCAAAAACAGGGATTATTTTTGACTGGAATGCAGACCTGCGGGAATAGGTTCCGCCGTCCCTGCGAATGTTCGAATGGAACTCCCAAAGCTGGTTTTATCTGTGCGGCACAAAAAGCCTCTGCTCCGAACCGGCAGAAAGGGCATAAAAAGCTTATAAAAAT
>ERZ779861.1864-NODE-1864-length-21758-cov-4.089573_pt1 | contig 21758 bp, 20 predicted proteins | sample MGYA00511558_ERZ779861 | MGnify/ENA primary metagenome ERZ779861 (study PRJEB29588, sample SAMEA2163432) | human gut metagenome | biome: human gut; feature: human-associated habitat; material: faeces | place: Denmark | collected 2008/2010 ...
ACATCTGACGGGCTCCCCAGGTAGGATTATCCGTATGCAGATGGTCAATGATAGACTTGCATTCCAGTTCTTCCTCTGAAACGGGGATACCGCCATAATATACGCTGGTGCGGTTGATTCCGAGTAGTTTAGCTCCTGTAGAAACCGGCAGTTCCTTATTCGTCGAAAGGTTTCGGACTAAATTTACTCTCGTAGTCAGGTCCGATAACTTCTTCAGATTTTTTTTTGAGCCAGTCAACCTGCATAGTAAGTTGACCGACCTTTTTGGCGTATTCGGCTTTTTCCTTGCGTTCTTCGGCAAGTTTTTCCCGGAGATTGTCTTCTCGCTTGTTATCAAAAGCAAGAGACGCATTTGTAAGGAATTCTTTCTTCCAATTGCGGAGGAGATTTGGTTGAATATTGTTTTCAACAGCAAGGACATTAAGTTCTTTTTCTCCCTTAAGCAGCTGGAGTACGAGGTTGGTTTTAAATTCAGCACTGAAATTTCTTCTTGATCTGGACATAATAAGTACCTTCTTTCATTTGTTGGTTATAGTATATCAGATTCATTAAGAAATGTCGTGTTCAGTGTCTTAATTTATGAGACCATTATAGTTACATCCGTTCCGTTTTTGGAGACTACGGTGGATATTTGGCGGATCACAATATGTTGGAAGTTAACGAACATATGCTATATGAAAACGAAGAGGCAGCTGATACGATAGCACATGAACTCTAGCATGCTTATCAACATGAGAGAGCTGAAAACCCAACGAGCACAAAAGACTATCTTTACCAATATGGTTTTGATAATTATGTAAGACCGGAAGATGACTTTTCCGCATATCAGGATCAGTTGGTTGAAGCGGAGGCAAGAGCATTTGCCCAGCAATTCAAGGATAGATTAAACTTGGGAAGGAGGAATAGCTGATGGAACTGATTAGAAAGTATTTAGAAGAAGAAAAAAAGATGTCATCGGTTATCCTTGAGAGAACGATTGCAAAGATTGAAAGGCATACTGATATTGCAGAAGAGTTCAAGTTTTGGATTGAAACCAAAGAATATAAAACTGACACGCCACTCCGGATTGAAGGATATACAGCAGAAGAAATTTTCAAGATGGCTCCATTTTTGGATGGACTTGGCGTATTTAATTTCTTAGTAACTTTAAGGGAACAACCGGAGAAAGCAAAAGCACAGATTTCTGCGGGATTCCCGAGGAAATAAAGAAAAAGGAGGTATGTTATCGTGACTGATGAAGAATATCAGCGTGAACAACAAGAAGCGGAACGACTGAGACGACAAATCAATAATGTTATCAATCAAATCAATCGTACCAACCGCGAAAATGCTGAATTGGAAGCTGAACTCGATACAGCCATAGATAATGTTGGCATTTTGATCAACAACTGTGGCTCAATGGACAACGAGGTCTATGAAATTATGGGCGAGTTGTCCGGTGTTGTAGGAACAGCAGATGTCAGTACAAAGGAAGTATTCCAAGCTTTGAATGAATTAACATTGCAGTATTTTTCATTCAAAAGCATTTCGACTGCTTCCAAAAATGTAACTCAGTACAATGACGAATACTTTACAAGGTTCTCATATTACAACGAGTTGCGAAGAATTTCTTTGGGGTATGTTGTGGGATTAGACTCTAACATAATCTCCAGCGAGAATGCTCGCAAAAAAGTCGAAAAAGCTTATTTGCAGAACACAGAGTATTGGCTTGCTTACTGTATTTCTGGTGTAATGCTTTGGGTACATAACGAAAAAGAAGCAGCACAACGCGCCATGGCCAAAAGCCTGTCAATTAACTACTTTAATTCTTGTCTGTTCTATCTTCTTATTAACCTTAGATTTAATAGGATAGATGCAGCGAAGAAATGGTATGTTAATTTCCTTGACAGAGCTGATGTAAATAACCTCGGCGATGAATGGCAGTATTTGCTTCAGGCATACTTATTCGGTGCTTTTGGCGCAGATGAAGAATTCCAGGAAACAGTAGCAAAGAGCTTCCAGAATATGCTTTCTCAGGTAGAAGTAACTACGGTTGACTTTGCTAAGAAGTTTACTAAGAAAGCCCTGGAATTTGCAGAAATGTATATTCATAAAACAGATCATGAATATACATTTCTGCGTCGTAATTGCGCTGAATATGAAGACATGAAGGACCTGCTCTCTACGGCAGAAAAGAATGTCGAAATTGCCAAGTATTACAACGATTTAGCGGAAGAAGAAATAACAGAAGATGTTGAACTTCCGCAAAGAATCGAAAATGTTCTTTACTCCCTTGTAAATGATTACGATGAAGATGAACTTAAAGTAGTACAGAAAATCAAATACAACGAGGCAATTATCAACGCAAAAGGTGATGTTACATCTGCCCAAGCAAGCTATAATGCGATGTTTGCAGATTGTAACAAGAAAAAGATTCTCGGAGACCTGATGTTAGACTGGGCATTTGCCACAGATACCAGTCAGACCGATGTTTCGGTCAAACGCTTTGCTATCTCTTTTATGAAGGAGCCAATTAAAAAAGGGCTTGAACAATTCCCTGAGAAGTATAGAGCGCGAGAAAAGGAGAAATACACCTTCGACATTGACGATTGTAAGCTTGAGTGTAGCGAGAACGATTATGTTGAAGCGGAAAAAGTGCTGGATAAGTACTACGACAAGAACAAATTGAAAGATACGTTCAAAGACAAACACGTCCTGATTTACACCGGAATGTGCGCATTGGCTCTGATTTTGCTCTTGGTTCTGTTTGCATATTTCTCCCCGGTCATTTTAACCTTTGGTATTTTGATCGGGTTGGCCGGTAGTTTCTTGCTTTGGCGTAGGATTGTTGATATGGGTAAGATCCTCAAAGAAAAGAAACGCAAAGGTAAACTTTTACTCAAGCAGGCACTTGAAGAACTTGCACAATGGCGAGCAGCATATAAAGAAGCTGATGCCAAGAGCGTGGATATGCTTAATGCAATCGAAGGATTTTGAAATGGAGGTAGGTAAATCATGACAGGTGCATCACAAGCGATTAATAGTCTTAATGAGACTATTAACTCGTTCAAATCACGAGTTGATGTTAAAGTCAACGATGTAAACGTTTCGACCGCCAATATTCAGGCGACAACGAATCAGATTTATGCAAATATTGAAAAATTTAAGACGGAAATGCTTCACGGCGAGGAATCTCAGATTGCTCACGAGAACATTCTCAGAATCGATCAGATTATTAAAGAACAGTTTAGCAATCACATTGCCATTCGTCGTACTGTGATGGGTGTGGTAAGAGACTTCGATATTAATCTCGTCAGAAACAGCACGATTCAGGAACTGTCTGAAGAACTGTGGATTACGAGTTCAAGATATTGGCTCTCTTATGCACTTATTGCAATCACTGCGTGGGTAAACAACTATCCTGAAGTTGCCAAAAATGCTCTTGCTGAAAGTGGCCGTAAAGATGCAATTAAGACCACGCTGTTCTTCTGCTTAATGAATCTTCGCTTCGGAAGAATGGAAGCAGCAAAGAAATGGTTCTATGAGTATTTCAAGACACTTGATCCCACAATGCTGCAGCAGGAAACTGCTATTCTTCTTCAATCTTTCCTGAATGGTATTTTTGGAAAAGACAAGGAACTGGAGCAGGAAGTCATTGAACTTATTGATCAGTGGATTTCCATCATTAACGACAACGAACAGATTTCCAACGAATTGCTTGATGCCTATGAAGCGTACATAAATAATCTCCACGCTCCGGTGCAGTTCAATTATCAGTCAATTCTTCAGTTTTGTGCAAATGCGAGTGAAGTTGAAAAGTCATACAGGGATGTGTCAAAATTCGACATATTGCTTGAGTTTGTGAAATCTCTTGATGTTGAGAGTGAACCGCAGGACAATGAGAATTATAAGAGCCGCATTGATGCGATCCTTATGAAATTGATTTCCAACTATGATGCGGAAGAGTTCGAATTAAAAAAACAGCAGGAATATTACCGTTGTATCGTTGAGAATGGCGGAGTAATTGAACAGGCAGAAGCACAGTATCAGGCGATGGAAGAACTTGAAAACAACAAGTTCAATATCGGAAAACAAATGATCAAATGGGCAATCTATGATGACAACGATGAAACAGATGTCCAGGTTAGAAAGTTTGGTTTCCAGAACACGAAGAACTGGTTTAAGAGTGCAGTCGCCAATTTCGACGCAAAAATGCAGGAAGCTTTCCCGACCGATTATCGCCTTAAAGTAGACGGCTGGGAAGGAACCAGTAACGGAAATGATCAGGCAGAGCAAGTTGAAAGCTTAAAGACCTACTTTGACAACAACAAGTTCCAAAATATGTATGTGAACACATTGAATATTCTTGCGGTGATTCTTTTCATCGTGTCAGCCGGACTTGCTTTTATTACATTGTATTCTTTAATCGTAACTGCACTTTCTGCTGGCTTCCTCGTATTCAGAGTCTTGAAGGCGCAGAAAGAATATCCGCTTCGCATTCAGGCTGCAGTAGAAAATCTGAACGCATGCATGGGCGAGATTGCCGAGTTCAGACGTTACTACGAAGATAATCGTGCAAAGAAAGATGAACTTCTCAGCACCGTTGAATTTCTTTAATTAAAATAAGATAAAGGAGAATATAACTATGAGTAACGAAAACAACAATCAGGATATGGAATTTGAACAGATGATGGAACAGCGCATCCGCGACAATTTTGCGGCTCCCAACAATGGCAGTGTTGAAATCTCCGACGAAAGACTTAAGGAAATGAGCAAGAAGCTCCCCGACTGGAGCCTTGAGCCACCTTATAGCTTTCTGAAATGATAGACTTATTGGAGCGGACAAGTGTAAAAGCTCCAGCTACATATCAAGAATGGCTTGATTGTCTCGTGGTACTAAAAGGAACAAATATATATAGTACAGGGGTGTATGATGCGTTGGTTGCCGGTTCCTTTACGGGGACAGATGTAACGAAGGCAGCACTTCAGAGACAGATTGTAGATTCTATCAATGCTATGCTTGATAATAGCACAAAGCGTTTTATCAGGAATATGAACGACAGTATTACATTTAATGAGCTTAGTCAAATTGAGCTATTGTTCAATCGACTGAAAAAAGATGTAAAGGTCGCTCTGTTCTTTGAAATACTTGAATTTCTTCCGACGGAATTTAGAAATGAGTTGTCAAGCTCGGTCAGGAAGCAGATGTCAGGCTTTTGGAATGACACTGTGCATTTCCTTTATGAGCAATCGTTGGAGTACTCTAATTCCGATTTGGAAGACGCTTTGTTCCTGATAAAGCGAATAAAACTATTTGAATAGCGCAGGTGAGAATATGGGCAATTATGTTTCAACAAAAGCAGAAATAAAGGATTATATATGTGCGCGTACGCCGCTCGTCGTCGTAGATTCTCCGGAACGTGAAAGAGTTGAGCGAATGCTGCGGGAGATTGCCTCGGAGTTGAATGTAGACATTAGCTACTATACTGACTCAAAGCAGGTGTGTTCTCTTAAAGGCGAAGGGACAAAAGACGTTGATAGCGATCCGCTTCAATTTATTGCGAGTACCTTCAAAAAACATAGGAACTTAACATTCGCATTTGGAGATATTAAGCGCATCGGCGAGGATAATGTGTACAGTCGAGAAGTACTGAACATCCTGTATCTCGCAAAAGAAACTAATTGTACGCTTGTTCTTATCACAGCGGATACAGTCTGGTCGCGGCTTGCACAGTTCGGAATGCTTACCACTCTCGACTATCCGGATATGGAGGAAAGGACATCACAGATCGAGGACTTCATCTCACGGTTCAAAGGGCGGTACACCATTGAATGGGACGCAGACGACATACATATGGCCGCTACATTGTTGAGAGGTTTCTCGGAAATACAAATAGAGAACATTCTTTCAACAGAGCTTGTTAGTAAGCATCGTTTGAGTAAAGAGCACATATATGAACTGACAAGTCAAAAAAGCAGATTGTACTCTGCCGTATCCAGTATTCAGATGATTCAAGTTGACAGAGACTTGAAAGTCTCGGGCTTGGAGGTCTTGAAAAGCTGGCTGAATGAAAAAAAGAGAATTTTCTTTGCGTCAGATGATGCATTGAAAGAGCGTGACTTAACAACACCAAAAGGCATTTTGCTTGCCGGTGTTCCTGGATGCGGAAAATCGCTTTCAGCAAAAATGGTTGCAAAAGAATGGAAACTTCCCCTGTTCCGTTTCGACATTGGAACCGTATATGACAAATGGGTTGGTGAGAGTGAAAAGAAAATGAAAGAAGCGCTTCAATTCATCGACAACGTCTCCCCTTGTGTTGTATGGGTTGATGAAATTGAAAAAGCTCTTTCTGTATCCGATTCAGGAAATGACACTGGTAAGAGAGTGCTTGGACAGTTTTTATTCTGGCTTCAGGAATCGAAAAGCAGAGTATTTCTTGTTGCAACGGCAAATGATATTTCACTGTTGCCGTTTGAACTGTTCAGAAAAGGGCGTTTTTCTGAAATATTCTTTATTGATTTACCGGATGCTTCAGAGCGTCAAGCTGTTATCGCTCAATACGCAAAGAAATCACTTCATGTGGACTTATCCGAGGCTCACATGGAAGAACTGGTATCAATTTCCGAGGGATTTTCCTATTCGGATATTGAGTATGCAATTAAGGACGTCGCACAATTAGCATTGGTTGATGGACAGTCCGCAGTGACTCAAGAAGCTATCGTAAGTAAGTTCAATGAAATAGTCCCGATTTCCCAAAACAATCCGGATATGGTTGAGAAAGTAAGGAAATGGGGTTCGGAAAGAGCTGTAGCAGCATCAAGTAAATCAGAAGGAGGTAGATAATATGAGTAATTATGCTTTGCGGAGTGAACTTAATGCTCTCGAAAGAGAATTAAGCCAAGCTCAGCAAATTAACCGCGAATTACGAGGAGAATTATCCACCATTACCAATGGCGTTTCAAACGCTAACAAAGAGTTAAGTGATTACAACTCAAAAATCAGAAACACCTTGGATAATTGTAATGGTACAATGAACTCCTCGCATCAGCGAGTTGTGGATGCGATTGTACTGCAAGGTGAAATCGAGGTTCTTTATACTCGCTTCAAACATGTTGAACTTGCGAATAAGAAAATTCGTGAGTGCAATAACAAAAAATACTATGACTTTGCGAACTATCGGACGGTAAGAAAAATTGTCCAAGGCATCATGGACAACTTGGACGTTCAGATGGTAAGCGACAAAACTATCACAAAGTCTGTTGAGGTTCAACACTTGCAGACACCGGATTACTGGCTCACTTGTGTGTTAATTAGCGTTATGGCGTGGCGCAATAACGATAAAGAACTTGCTGATCGAGCTATGGCCAGAGCTATCAATCTGGATAAAAAGGATAGTGCTATCTTTTACATGCTCTTTAATTTGAGAATGGGAAGAGATGAAGCTGCACTGAAATGGTTTTATACCTATCAAGAGTGCGAACTAAAAGGAAGCGATCAGCGAACCTTCCTTATGCTGTTCTCGCTTGTAAGTAAAACGCTGTCTGATACTGTTGATGAAAACACAAAGAACGAAGTGTTCTCTTTTATCAAAAAAGTTATTGATGCGAATATGAAAGCATCTGGCTATAACGAGGACGAGATCATTGCTCGGATTAAGCACTATTTCAACAGGATGCAGCCTTCGGATCAGCTCCAGTATTCAATGCTTAGAAAATGCTGTGGTGAATTCGATCAGTTGACATCAACTATGATGCAGGCAAAGAATAATATCAATATTCTTGAGTTTATTCTTAAAACATCGAATGTGCCTGAAGAACAGAAAAACACTTTCCTGAAAGGTTACATAGATGAGCTTATTGCATCACCTAATCAAGCAGAGAAAGAAGTCTACGATGAAATCGCCTATAATGAGCTTGTTATTAAGCTTGAGGGAGATGTTTCTGCCGCTAAGGAACAGTTCGATGCTGAGCAGACAAAAAATGCTAATGATCTGAACCTTATTGATGAGATGATTGACTGGATCTATGAGCGTGAATCACAGGAAGTGAATGGACAGATAAAACTTAGTATGTTTACCCTGACTAAGATGCTCCAAGAGAAAGCGGCCGAATCTCATGTAGAAAATTACAGGGCAAGAAGGAAGAACAACTACGCTGCAACGCTTGGTGAGTATTCAACCACAATCAATTTTAAGCGTGAAGACGAAGAATATGATAAGATTAAGAAGTTCTACACAGAAAAGAAAGATGCCGAACTCGCTACTATTAAAGCTTGGCCCGCATACATCGGTTTCGGTGTGGCGGTTGCTGCCCTTATCGGATGCTTCTTTGTTGGATTTGGTCTTCTTGTCTTAACTCTTGGCGGTGCCGGTTATGGCGCATTCAAGCTTCTGAGCAACAAGTCTCATGTTAAGCAGTGCGAACAGAAATGTGAAGAAAGCATCAAAGCGACAAGCGAAACTATGTCGAAGTTGTTTGCAGAATTCAAACAGTACAATAAAGAACTGGATGAATACGACGCTTATTATGAGCAAATCAAAGATGCATTTGCGAAGATTTAAGCGCTTGTACAGAGGCAGTTATGGAATCAATAGATAGAGAAATATATACCGCTACGGAGAATTCGGATATTCCAATTATTAAAGATGATGGGACTGTTGATTCTCTCCAAAACTATAATGGTCTCATAAATTTTTATGAATGATATCTATTGCATAATCGAAGGAAATGTGGCATAATATAATACAGAATTGCGGCGGACGTCTGCGGGCTATGCCTAAGGGAGTCGGATGCGTTTGGCTTCCTTTTAAATTTGGTAACATTGATATTAGCAAAATGCTTGATCCACGCTTGTTAGGGAAAATTTATTTCCAACAGGCGTGTTTTTATTTTGAGGAAGGAGGAGAAAATGAGTTATAAGTATATGCGAATACAAGGTAGAGAAGATTCTTATATTACCAAGTATCCTAAAGGGATTTTTAGCCTTTGTTGGAATCTTGTAAATGCAGGGGTCATGGATGAAAGTGAAAAAGAGATGTTTGTGTGTATTGATGAGTGGTTTAAGAGTCACTTACCAGAGCCTGAACCATGTGTAAAAAGGGAAAAAGTTATTACTTTTTTTAAATGTGATACTACAAAGGAAATGTACGAAAAATTGAGGCCGGCAATACATTTGTTAGATAAATATAATAGGGCATACGATGTTGTCTATACAAATTTTGTAGGTGAAATTGTGTATGAAGATAAATGGCAGATTGCGGTCAAAGTGGAAGAGAGCAGGATGATTTAAAGTAATTTAACGCTGCAGAAATGGAGAAGAATATGGAGTATAAAAGTTTACTGGAAACAACTCAAAATACAAGAGATTTGGGAGGCTATGAAACCTGTTATGGAAGAAAAACAAAGAGTTTTTCGGTTCTTAGGAGTGACAGGCAGGGATATGCAAGCGATAGAGATAAAAAATTTCTTGTCAACCATGATATTACAACAGTGATAGATATGCGAACGGAAGAAGATGTAAAGAAAAAGCCAAGTAGTTTAACAAATGTTAAAGGAATGACATATTATAACTTCCCCGTTTATGAAGGAAGTAAGGTGCCAAATTCAGTAGAAGAGGTACCCTTTAGTTTTTTGAAAATTGCAGAAGAACCAAATATGAAAGCCATTTTTGAATGTATTGCGAATGCGCCGCAAGGAGTTATTTTTAATTGCTCTGCCGGAAAAGATAGAAGTGGTGTCGTTTCTGCTATTTTGCTCTTATTTGCCGGGGCGAAAGATGAGGATATTATTGAGAATTATGTAGTTACAAAATATTATATTAAACAAAGACTTGAGTATATTAAGCAGAATTCAGATATTGATATGGCGATTGTAACGCCAAACAAATATTTTATGGAAATGTTTTTGAAGATGTTTCGAGAAAAATATGGAGATGTATCCAATTATTTTCAGAGTATTGGAATGGATAGAGAATGTATGGATAGGTTAAAAGAGAAATTTGTCTAATGTTGCATGGGGTATGGTGCTGTGATAGAATAAAAAAGAACATTTTCCTATAAATCAGTAGAAAGGAAAGAGGGATATGAGTGACAAACGATTTGCGCTGCTGATTGATTCAGACAACATATCAGCAAAATACATTGACAGTATTCTGGATGAAATGACAAGGCATGGGGTGGCAACGTATCGACGTATTTACGGCGATTTTACTGACTACCACATGAACAAATGGAAAAGTGAGCTGGCGGAGCGGTCGATTACGCCGATTCAGCAGTTTCGCAATACGACAGGGAAAAATGCGACGGATTCGGCGCTGATTATTGATGCGATGGACATTTTATATGCAGGAAATGTAGAGGGATTCTGCATTGTGTCATCGGACGGTGACTTTACGAGATTAGCGAGCCGCCTGCGGGAATCCGGCATGGAAGTGATTGGCATGGGCGAGAGCAAGACACCAAAGTCGTTCCGTGGTGCATGCTCGGTATTTACGAATATTGAGCTTTTACTTGAGGGCGACAAAGAGGAAAATAAAAAAGAAAAGAAAAATGCCGTTTCCAAAAAGAAAATTTCGGATGCTGTTTTGGAAGTTATTACGACAAACGAAAACAATGGAAAAGATACGGGACTTGGTGAAATTGGAAGTGCCCTTGTGAAAAAATATTCCGATTTTGATGTGAGAAATTATGGTTATAGTTCGCTGTCGAGATTTATTGAGGATTTGGATAATTTTGAATTAAAGAGAAATCATACCAGCATTCAGGTGATTCTGAAAAATGATGCCAAAGAAGTGGAACAATTTATGGTTGATACGGTGAAAAAGGCGGGCGTCACAGGAATTGATATTGGACAGCTGGCACAAAAAGTGTATGACCATTTCCCAAATTTCAAGGTAAAGAAATTGGGATATGCAACGTTTCAGAAGCTGGTGCACTCCATCCGCGCACTTCAGGTTGAAAACGTGGGTAATAATCAGAAGAACGTTTATCTCAAAAGATAATGAAATAATTTCCCATTTATGAGCAAATGTGATAGAATAGTATCATTAGGGTTTGGCAGAGTAGCTAAACCAAGGACAAACAACTAGGAGGATGAAAACAGACATGGCGAAACAGAAGATTATGTTAGGAAATGAAGCGATTGCCCGTGGTGCTTATGAAGCCGGGGTAAAAGTATCGGCTGCTTATCCGGGAACACCGAGTACGGAGATTAGCGAGAATCTGGTACAGTATGACGATATTTACTGCGAATGGTCGCCGAACGAGAAAGTTGCTACTGAGGTGGCAATTGGTGCATCCATCAGCGGTGTCCGCGCAATGGCATCGATGAAGCATGTAGGGTTAAATGTGGCGAGTGACCCATTGTATACCGCTTCTTATATTGGAGCAAATGGCGGTCTTATGGTGGTTGTAGCAGATGATCCGGGACTTTACAGTTCCCAGAACGAGCAGGATACCCGTTGTGTAGCACGTGCTGCACTGGTACCGGTATTGGAGCCGTCCGACAGCCAGGAAGCAAAAGATTTTGTCAAAGAAGCTTACCGAATCAGTGAGGAATATGACACACCGGTTATTCTTCGCACGACGACAAGACTGGCACATTCACAGGGCCCTGTTGTATTGGAAGACCGTGTGGAGCCGGAAGATAAACCATATGAGAGAAATCCGGGCAAAAATGTTATGATGCCGGGTAATGCGATTAAGCGTCATCTTCATGTGGAAGACCGCATGAACCGTTTAGAGAAAGATGGTTCTGACTTTGCAATTAACAAAGCAGAATACAACGATACATCCATTGGTTTCATTACCAGTGGTATTCCTTATCAGTATGTGAAGGAAGTATTTCCACAGGCATCTGTGTTAAAACTTGGTATGGTATATCCGCTTCCGAAAAAATTGATTGAAGAGTTTGCAAAAAAAGTAGACAAACTTTACATATTTGAAGAATTGGAGCCGGTAATTGAAGAGCAGGTAAAAGCATGGGGGATTGAGTGTATTGGCAAGGAAATCTTTACCCGTCAGGGTGAGTACAGTGCAAACCTCTTGCGTGAGAAAGTATTAGGACAGAATGTTGAGACAAAACCATATCCGAACCTTCCGGCGCGTCCGCCGATTTTGTGTCCGGGATGCCCGCACAGAAGTACATTCACCGTACTGAACAAATTGAAAATTCACGCAGCCGGTGACATCGGATGTTATACACTTGGTGCGGTAGCTCCGTTAAATGTTATTGATACAACGGTCTGCATGGGTGCCAGCATTTCAACCCTTCATGGTATGGAAATGGCACACGGCAAAGATTACATTAAAAACTGGGTAGCTGTAATTGGTGATTCGACCTTTATGCACACCGGTGTTAATTCGCTGATTAACATGGTTTACAATCAGGGAACTGGAACCGTTATCATCATGGACAACTCCACAACCGGTATGACCGGACATCAGGACCATGCGGCAACCGGAAAAACGCTGCAGGGTGATGTAGTACCGGCAATCAGCATTTACAACTTGTGTAAATCGATTGGCGTAAAAAATGTAACGGAAGTCAATGCATTTGACTTGGCTGCAATGGAGAAGACGATTAAAGAAGAAGTGGCAAAAGATGAAGTTTCCGTAATTATTGCCTGCGCACCATGCGCACTTCTTAAGGGCGTGAAGTTCCCGAATAAGTGTGTGCCGCTTTCGGATAAATGTAAGAAATGCGGTATGTGTTTGAAACCGGGATGTCCGGCACTTACGAAAAACGAAGATGGAACGATTGCAATTGATGAGACGATGTGTAATGGCTGTGGGCTTTGCAAACAGTTGTGTAAGTTTGACGCTATTGATTGTGTGGCACGCTAAGCAAAACGGAGGAATTGATTCATGGAAACAAAAAATATAATGATTGTAGGTGTAGGTGGTCAGGGAACACTCCTTACCAGCCGCATTTTAGGTGGAATTATTAAAGCGGGAGGCTTTGATGTAAAACTGAGCGAGGTTCATGGTATGGCACAGCGAGGCGGAAGCGTTGTTACGTTTGTCCGCTACGGTGAAAAAGTATATGAGCCGATTGTAGAAGAAGGACAGGCAGATGTGCTCATTGCTTTTGAAAAATTAGAGGCAATGCGCTATGCACACTTTTTGAAAAAAGATGGCGTTATGATTGTCAATGACCAGCGCATGGACCCGATGACGGTTGTGACCGGCGTTGCTGAATATCCGGAGAATATTTTGGATACACTGAAAAAAGACCACAAAGTGGTTTCGATTGATGCGATGGATGAGGCGAAAAAACTTGGCAATTCCCGCGTATTTAACACCATTATTATTGGTGTAGCAGCGAAAAATATGGACTTTGACAAACAGCAGTGGTTAGATGTTATTGCAAACACTGTTCCGCCAAAAACCGTTGAAATCAACCAAAAAGCATTTGAGGTAGGTTTTGAAAAATGATAATTGATGCACATACGCACACGTATCCGGAGACGATTGCAAAACGGGCGATTGAAAAGCTTGAGAAAAATTCGGGTACGAAGGCTCACACCAATGGTGTGCAGTCCGGCTTAATGGCGTCGATGAAAGAGGCAGGGATTTCTTATTCCCTGCTTCTTCCTGTCGCTACGTCAAAAAAACAGGTAGATACGATTAATGAAGTGGCAGCAGAAACAAATGCAAAGGCTTTAGAGACTGGGCTTCTTTCGTTTGGCGGAATTCATCCGGAGACCGAGAATGTTTCGGAAGTATTAAACCGTATCAAAGCACTTGGGCTTAAAGGAATCAAAATTCATCCGGATTATCAGGGGACCTTTTTTAATGATATACGGTACAAGCGGATTGTAGAAAAAGCAACAGAATTAGGACTGTATATTACCGTCCATGCCGGCGTAGATATTGGAATGCCGGACCCCGTTCACTGTACGCCTAATCATGTGCTTGAGGTGTTAAAGGACACAGAGTCGGACCACTTGATTCTTGCCCATATGGGCGGATGGCGTTTGTGGAATGAAGTGAAAGAAAAACTGATGGAAAAGCCGCTTTACTTTGACACTTCTTTTTCGGGTGATTATCTACAAAAAGAGGGTGTTTCGGGAATGCTTACAAAAGAAGCATTTGTCGATTTGATTCATGCGATGGGAAGTGACCGTGTCCTGTTCGGAACGGACAGTCCGTGGAGTGGGCAAAAAGATGCGGTGCAGTGGTTTATGGAAACCGATTTAACAGAGACAGAAAAAAAGAAGATTTTATCTGACAATTTCATTCGAATAATTGGAATTTAAGAGTGACAAAAGACCCACCAATTGTCGGGAGCAGACAAGTTTTGGTGGGCCTTTTTATATGCAGAAAATTTTCTTATAAGAAAATGTATTTCAAAACAAACAATACTGCTAAGATATACATCAAAGGTTTAATTTTCTTAGCTTTTCCACAGCATAAGTTAATTACAACATAAGAAATTACGCCGAGTGCGATACCTTCGGAGATGCTGTACATCAAAGGCATTGCAAGCATAGCAAGGTATGCAGGAACGGCTTCTGTAATATCTTCAAAGTCAATCGAGATGATAGAAGAAATCATCAAAAATCCAACGAAGATTAATGCCGGTGCAGTAGCAAAGGATGGAATTGCTGTGAAAATTGGCGCAAATACGATAGCCAATAAGAACAGCAGACCGGTTACCATTGCAGATAAACCGGTACGTCCACCGGCTGCAACACCAGCGGAGGACTCAACGTAAGTAGTAGTAGTTGATGTTCCGAAAATAGCACCAACCGAAGTTGCGATGGCATCTGCCAAAAGAGCCGGACGGATGCGAGGAAGTTTTCCTTCTTCATCAAGCATATTCGCTTTGGTGGAAACACCAATCAAAGTTCCGAGCGTATCGAAAATGTCAACAAACAAAAAGGCAAATAAAACAGCGATGAAGTTCAGGATATCAACACCTGAGAAATCAACGTTGAAGCACTGGCCAAATGTTGTTCCAAATGCACCAAAGTCAATCATGCGGAAAGTTGGATAAAGGGAGTAGAACTCTTTACCATCCGGTACATAAAGACCAATTGCTTCGCAAATCATACCAAGAATCCATGTGGCAAGAATACCAATCAAAATGGAACCTTTGATATTTTTGTGATGCAGAACAACGATGATGAACAAACCAATTAAAGCAAGCAGGGCACCAATACCGATGGTATGGAAATCGCCTACAAATTTTACATAAGTCAAAAGAGTAGAATCATCGTTGACAACAAGGTTTGCACCCTGAAGGCCGATGAAAGCGATAAACAAGCCGATGCCGGCGCTTACGCCTTTTTTCAGAGCCATTGGAATGGCATTAAAGATGGCTTCACGTACATTTGTCAAAGATAATACGATGAAAATCAAACCTTCAACAAATACGGCAAGCAAAGCAATCTGCCAGGAATATCCCATATTGCCGCAAACGGTGAATGCCATGTATGCATTCAGTCCCATACCCGGTGCAAGGGCAAATGGATAGTTGGCTAACAGAGCCATAGCCATACAGCCGACGAAAGATGCCAGTGCAGTTGCCAAAAGAATGGCATCGGAATTCATTCCGGTAGCACTTAAAATATTTGGATTGACAGCGAGGATGTAAGCCATAGCCATAAATGTTGTCAGACCGGCAACAACCTCAGTACGGAAAGAGGTATTATTCTCTTTCAGTTTGAACATTTTTTCTAACATGAAATGCTCCTCCTTGTAAGTGATAGATATATTGCGCTCACGTGCTCCCTTCGCGAGGCGGTAAAAGGCAACAAATAGCCGCCTATTTCCCTTCGTAAATAATTAAAGAAGACACGTCGTACTGCGACAATTGTTCTCTTCCCTTTAAGCCGGCAAGTTCCATCAGAAATACAATTTTAGCAACTTCTCCGCCTAATTCCTCAACTAAGGAGGCACATGCTTTTACTGTACCGCCTGTTGCGATAAGGTCGTCCACGATAACAACTTTCTGACCTTTTTTAATGGAATCCTTGTGAAGCTCAATTGCTGCACTGCCATATTCCAAATCATATTCTGCAGTTACTGTTTCACAAGGCAGTTTTCCCTTCTTACGGCATGGCACAAATGGTTTGCCCATTGCATAGGCAATCGGTACACCAAAAATAAATCCACGGGATTCCGTTCCGACAATTACATCAAAATCCACATCTTTGAGTGTTTCAATCATGGAATCAATCGCAAGCTTCAATCCTTCTGCGTCCTGCAAAATCGTTGTAATGTCGCGAAAAATAATTCCCTTTTCCGGAAAGTCAGGAATACTCCGGATATATTCTTCTAATTTTTTCACAATGAGTACCTCGTTTCTTTTTGAATGTTTGGTGAAAAACTACGTTCTTTACCTTTCTATTATAATAAGAGATAAAAATATAATCAAGGTAAAATATTGGTTTTGCGGAAGTCCAGGTGTCTTGGGGAGCGCCATTCATCGAAACCCCTTCCCCAAGACACCATCGCTCCTGCAAAAATAATATTTTGTGTAGAGAGTGAGAAAAATATGGAGTATAATCAGATAAATGCCTTAAAAATGAAAAGTTTTTCGGGTTATACTCCGAAAAACTTTGTTGATACAAACAAAAATATGGTGTATACTTCTAATATAAGGAGGTGCTTGATATGATTGATAGACCATTATATATAGAAAAGATTATGGCGTATACAGATACACCGTTTGTGAAAATACTTACTGGTATACGCAGATGTGGGAAGTCAACAATACTTAAGATGATTATGGAGAAGTTGCATAAGGAGCGGAAAATTCCAAAGGAACAGATTGTGAGTTATCGGTTTGATTCCATGGAATATGAAGGAATGACTGCCAAGCAAATGTATGAGCAATTGAAAGCAGGACTTTGCGAGGGCAAAAGAACTTATTTGTTTTTGGATGAAGTGCAGGATGTGGATGGATGGGAGAAAGTAGTAAATACACTTTTGGCGGATTTTGATGTGGATTTGTATGTAACCGGTTCAAATTCACGGATGATGTCTTCGGAAATTTCAACATATCTTACGGGAAGATATATAACATTCCGGATTTATACGTTATCATTTGAGGAATACTTGACGTTTAAAAGTAAATATTCAGTTATTGCTAATCCGAAAGAAGAACTTGCTTCTTATGTGAAAAATGGTGGTTTTCCGGCGACACATTTACGTGATTACAGCAGTGACGAAATCTATACAATTGTTAAGGATATTTATAATTCCACTATTTTTTCGGATATTGTAAGAAGAAATCAAATTCGGAAGATTGATCAGTTAGAGCGAGTTGTGAGATATACATTTAATAATGTTGGAAATACGTTTTCGGCGAAAAATATATCGGATTATTTGAAGTCGGAAAGAAGGACACTTGATATTGAAACGGTTTACCGTTACGTGGAAAAATTAGAAAAAGCATATTTGCTGCACCGTTGCTATCGCTATGATCTGCATGGAAAAGAAATGCTGAAAACACAGGAAAAATTTTATTTGGCAGACACTTCGTTGAGATATAGTGTGCTGGGATATCAACCGGATACCGTTGCGTCTAGTTTGGAAAATGTAGTGTATCTTGAATTATGCAGAAGAGGATATCAAGTTTACATTGGGAAAGCCGGCGTATATGAAATTGATTTTGTTGCTATGCGTCAGAACGAAAAGATATATGTTCAGGTGACACAGCGGATTGATTCGGAAAAAACAGAAAAGAGAGAATACGAGAGACTCTTGGAAATTCCGGATAACTACCCCAAATATGTCCTTAGAACCGATGAGTACGCGGGAGGAAACTATGAAGGAGTCAAGACAATGCACGTAGCAGATTTTCTGCTGAGCAAAGAGTATTAGGGTTGAGAACTGTCGAAAAACGTGGTATTCTATTAGAGGATTTAATCCATTACAACAATGAATAGAGAACGAGGAGGACATCATGGGCGGTTTTTTTGGAGTGGCATCGAAGGATGACTGCGTATTTGATTTGTTTTTTGGAACCGATTATCATTCCCATCTGGGAACAAGACGTGCCGGAATGGCGGTGTATGGAGAGGACGGGTTTGACCGTGCAATTCACAATATAGAAAATGCACCATTTCGGACGAAATTTGATAAAGACATGCAGAAAATGAAGGGATATTACGGGATTGGCTGCATTTCCGATTTTGAGCCACAGCCATTGATTGTGCGTTCCCATCATGGCACATTTGCCATTACAACCGTGGGAAAAATTAACAATGCACAGGAAATTGTGGATGAAATTTTCAATGACAATAACACTCATTTTCTGGAAATGAGTGGTGGAGATATTAATCCGACAGAACTTGTGGCAGCGATTATTAACCAGAAAGAGAACTTGATTGATGGCATCCATTATGCCTTAGAGCGGATTGATGGTTCTTTAACGTTAATGATTCTTACACCAAAGGGCATTTATGCAGCGCGTGATAAATATGGAAGAACACCGCTTGTGATTGGACATAAAGAAGATGCTTATTGTATGGCAATGGAATCTTTCTCGTTCCAAAATTTAGGATACCGTCCACTAAAGGAATTAGGACCGGGTGAGATTGTAATTGTAAATCAAGAGGGAATTAAAACGCTGATGGCACCGGGAAGCAAGATGCGGATTTGCACATTCTTGTGGGTGTACTATGGTTATCCATCCAGTTCCTACGAGGGAATCAGTGTTGAGCAGATGCGTTATAACTGCGGGAAAAATATGGCAAAACGTGACCATGTAAAACCGGATATTGTTGCCGGGGTTCCGGATTCCGGTACGGCACATGCGGTTGGTTATGCAAATGAGTCCGGTGTTCCATTTTCAAGACCATTTATCAAATATACACCGACGTGGCCGCGCTCCTTTATGCCGACAGTTCAGAGTAAGCGTGACATGATTGCAAAAATGAAAATGCTTGCTGTGCATGATTTGATTCAGGATAGAAGTATTCTTTTGATTGACGATTCCATTGTCCGCGGAACACAGCTTCGTGAAACGACGGAATTTCTGTATGACAGCGGGGCAAAGGAAGTACATATTCGTCCGGCGTGTCCACCGCTTGTATATGGATGTAAGTTTTTGAATTTCTCGCGTTCCTCATCGGAGATGGATTTGATTACCCGCCGTGTGATTGCACGACTGGAAGGAACGGAGGATGTATCAGAGGAAGTATTAGAGCAGTATACCGATCCGGAATCGGAAAAATATGATCAGATGGTTGAAGAAATCCGCAAGGAGTTAAACTTCACATCCCTTCGTTTTAACCGCTTAGATGATATGTTGGAGGCGGTTGGAATTCCGAAAGAAAAACTCTGCACGTATTGTTGGAATGGTAAAGACTGATAGCTTAAGGAAGGAGGAACTTCCATGACGAAAAAGAAAAAAAGACTGTTGGTTGTTGTGGTTTTAGCCGTTGTGCTTGTGGCACTGCTTGCAAGACCGGTTGTGAATTTGGTGATAGAATGGCTGGACCCGGGACAGGCACCGCTGAATGATTTATTTAAACTAAAGAAAAATGAAGTGGCACTTGTGATTAATGATGAACAAAGCAAAGAGAAGGGATATGAAGCAGAGGGCGAAATTTATGTACCGGCATCGGTTGCGTCTACTTATATGGACCAGAGAATTTATGTCGATACAGTGGAAAGCAGCCTTTCCTATGTGACAAGTGGCGGCGTGATTTTGGCGCAGGCAGGAGAAGTTTCTTATCAGGTTGGCAAGGAGACGCAGAACGCGAAGAAGCCAATTCTGCAGAAAAAAGATGATGCGTTTTATGTATCCCTTTCCTTTATCAAAGAACACACGCGCTGCTATTATAAAACATATCAAAATCCAAAACGCCTTGTGATTATGTCAGACCGGAGTGCGTCCTATACGATGGCGTCACTGACAGAGGATACCCGTGTGCGCAAGGGTCCGAATAAAAAATACAAATATTTTGTGGAGTTGGCAAAAGGCACCCGCGTATTTGTGGAAACGGATAAGAAAAAAGAAAATGATTATACGGCAGTTACCACACAGGATGGAATTGCCGGCTATGTACCGAGCGACCGCCTGCAGGGGCAGAAAGAGACGGCTTGGAAATTTGACAAAGAGCCGGAATCTTTTACCCAGTTAAAGACAAAAGGCCAGGTATGTTTGGGATGGCATCAGGTAACGAATGAGACGAGCAGCGGACAGCTTCCATCGCTCATTCAGAGTGCAAAGGCGATGAATGTCATCAGCCCTACGTGGTATGCGCTCAGCGATAATACAGGCAAGTTCAGTTCGCTGGCAAATTCTTCTTATGTTGCTCAGGCACACGCACAGGGAAAACAGGTGTGGGGACTGATTAATGATTTTGGTAAAGGAATTAAGTTAAGTAAAGTGCTCGGCGTGACATCAAACCGGAATCGTTTGGTAAATGGTCTGGTGGCAACGGCGATTCAGCATGAATTGGATGGAATTAACATTGACTTTGAGCATGTAACAAAAGATACTGCACCGGCATATCTGGAATTTTTACGTGAACTTACTCTTAAGTGCCACGCAAATGATTTGATTGTTTCGGTGGACAACTATTCGCCGGCAAGTTACAATGCGTATTATGATCTGGAAGAGCAGGGACGCATTGTGGACTATGTGATTTTGATGGCGTATGATGAGCATTACAACGGCAGTGAAGAAAGCGGTTCGGTTTCGTCGCTTCCATTTGTAAAAGAAGGTGTCAAAAATGTGCTGGCAAAGGTACCGGCAGAACGTACGGTAGTTGCACTTCCGTTCTACACGAGATTGTGGAAAGAAGTAAAAGGCAAAAAGCCACATCCGGAAGCTTATGGCATGAGCGGCGCCGAGAGTGTTGTCCGGGCAAATGATGCATCACCAAAGTGGGATGAAGCAACCGGTCAGTATTATGCGGAATTTAAGTCCAGTGGTGCAACTTATAAAATCTGGCTGGAAGAAGAAACTTCGTTAAAGAAAAAACTGGAAGTTGTGAAGAAAAATAAGACAGCAGGTGTGGCGTTCTGGAAACTTGGTTTTGAGCGCGCTGTTACCTGGACGACGATAGCGGATGCCGTTCGCGGATGGTAAGACTATTTGAAAGAAAAAAGACATACAATAGTACCAAAAAGGATGCGGGAGTCCGTTATGTCGAAGGAAAAAATAGAACAAACAAAGAAAGCAGCCATGGTATTCTTTTTTGCCGTGGCTGCTTTTTTGAGTGCGTGGTACAAGTTTGTGTCACCGTTAGAAAAACCATTTCACAAGACACTTAACCAGACTGCGAAAGGAACGAAGGCAACGATTGTAATTGACCCCGGACACGGTGGTTTTGACCCCGGAAAAGTGGGAGCAAATCAGACATTGGAAAAGGATGTAAACCTTGCCATCAGTGAGAAATTAAATCAAAAACTGGCGGCAAGCGGTTATACGGTTTATATGACAAGAGTGAGTGATGAGGCACTCTGCCGTGGCGATGAATCATCAAAAAAGCGAGCAGATATGCAGAATCGTGTGGCGCTGATTGAAGAAAAGAAACCGGAGTTGGTTGTGAGCATTCATCAGAACAGTTTTTCTGCATCCACAAAAGGGGCACAGGTTTTTTATCATAAAAGTTCCGAAAAAGGCAAGCGTCTTGCCGGTATTTTACAGCAGTCCATCAAAGAAAAAGCGGACAAAGAAAACCACCGTGTGGAAAAAGCGAATGCCAGTTATTATATGCTTCGGAAGGTGAGCTGTCCGATTGTTATCGTAGAGTGCGGATTTTTGTCAAATCCTGACGAAGAGAGGCTGGTAAATGACGAAAAAAATCAAAAAAA
>ERZ779861.1875-NODE-1875-length-21647-cov-7.560624_pt1 | contig 21647 bp, 19 predicted proteins | sample MGYA00511558_ERZ779861 | MGnify/ENA primary metagenome ERZ779861 (study PRJEB29588, sample SAMEA2163432) | human gut metagenome | biome: human gut; feature: human-associated habitat; material: faeces | place: Denmark | collected 2008/2010 ...
GCCCCCTCTCTCTCTGAAGCAGGCGCCGACCTGTTTTACCCTCTTTCAAAACAGAGAAAACAAGAGGATTCCGGAGAACTCCGGAGTTTTTTATATATTTTTTTGAAAAAGCGGCGATTTATGACAGGAAAATCACGGCTAATTATAGCATATGACGAATTTTTAGTTTTTTTGAAAACCTATTGCATTTTCCTGCCGTTTCTGTTACAATATAGCCGATTTTGCGGTCAGTATGCACGAAAGCGGGCTATGCGCTTACCCACGCCGGAATACCGGCGCTTGCAGAAACGCAGAGACTGTCGCCCGCGGCGTGACGGGAAACGCGCAAAAAATTTTATGTGCCCCAAAAGGAGACTGTATGCGAAATGGAAAATCAGATTCTCATTCGTCTGCAAGGGGTATCAAAGGCGTTTGACGGCGAGACTGTTCTCGACAATGTCTGCCTTGATATCCACGACAAGGAGTTTATCACACTCCTCGGGCCGTCAGGGTGCGGCAAGACAACCACGCTCCGGATCATCGGCGGGTTCGAGACCCCGGATTCCGGTACGGTGTATTTCGACGGGAAGGAGATCAACGATCTTCCCCCCTACAAGCGCCTGGTCAACACGGTGTTCCAGAAATATGCGCTGTTTCCCCACCTCAATGTGTATGAGAACATCGCCTTCGGTCTGCGGCTGAAAAAGCTGCCCGAGGCGGAAATCAAGCGGCGTGTGCAGGAAATGCTCACGCTGGTCAACCTCAAGGGCTTTGAGCATCGCCGCGTGACCACCCTGTCGGGCGGTCAGCAGCAGCGCGTCGCCATTGCCCGTGCGCTGGTCAACCGCCCGCGCGTGCTGCTGCTGGATGAGCCGCTCGGTGCCCTGGATCTCAAGCTCCGCAAGGATATGCAGAACGAGCTGAAGAACATTCAGCGCACGACCGGCATCACCTTCATCTACGTCACGCACGACCAGGAGGAGGCTCTTTCCATGTCCGATACCGTCGTGGTCATGGCGGAGGGGCGCATCCAGCAGATCGGAACGCCCGTGGACATCTACAACGAGCCGATCAATGCCTTCGTTGCCGACTTCATCGGGGAGTCCAACATCGTGGACGGCGTCATGAAGGAGGATTTCGTAGTCAGCTTCTCCGGACACACCTTCGACTGCGTGGACAAGGGCTTTGCCAAGGGCGAGCCGGTGGATGTGGTCATCCGCCCGGAGGACGTGGACGTTGTGCCGGTGGAAAAGGGAATGCTGTCCGGCAAGGTGTTTTCCGTTACCTTCAAGGGCGACTACTATGAGATTATCGTCGATGTCGCCGGATTCAAGTGGATGCTGGAGACGTCGGACTACGTCGGCGAGGGACAGGTGATCGGACTGCGCATCGAGCCGGACGCCATCCATGTCATGAAGCGCTCCAAGTTCTCCGATACCTTCGGCGACTACTCTACCTTCTCCGAGGAGATGGAGCATCTCTCGGACGTGACGGGGGAGGATGAGCAGGAATGACCAATGCCGGAAAGATCACCGGACGCACCCGCCCCGGCGGACGTCCGTTGTTCCAGCGCCTTGCCGCGGCGCCGCACATTGTCTGGGCGGTGCTGTTCATTCTGGCGCCCATGCTGTTCGTGCTGTACTTCGCCTTCACAGACGGAAACGGAAACTTCACGACCGATAACATCACGGCGATGGGGCAGTACAGCCATACCTTTATCCTTTCCATCGCGTTTGCCCTGATTGCAACGGTAGTGTGCCTGCTGATCGGCTACCCGCTTGCATACTTCATGTCCCGCACCTCCCCCCGCACCCGTAAGGTGCTGATGGTGCTGATCATGCTCCCCATGTGGTGCAACCTGCTGATCCGCACCTATGCCCTGATGGCTCTGCTGGACAACGGCGGACTGCTCAACTCCTTCCTGGAAAGCATCGGGATGCAGCGGCTGCCCATTGTCGGAACCGACTTCGGCGTCATTCTGGGCATGATCTACGACTTCCTGCCCTATATGGTGCTGCCCATCTTCACGGTCATGACCAAGCTGGACAATCGGTACATCGAGGCGGCACATGATCTCGGATGCAGCAACCTGCAGACGCTGTTCCGCGTTGTCGTTCCCATGACGGTGTCCGGCGTTGTGTCCGGCGTCACCATGGTATTCGTGCCGTCCATCTCCACCTTCTACATCTCGCAGAAGCTGGGCGCGGGCAAAATCGACCTGGTCGGCGATACCATCGAGCGCCTGTTCCAGAACACCAGCACCTATGGCGTCGGTGCCACCATGTCGCTGATCATGATGGTGCTGATTATTGTTTCGGTGTGCGTCATGAACCGCTTTACCGACAACGAGGAAGGGGGCATGGTGATATGAAGGCACTCTCCCGTATCTATGTCGGTCTCATCTTTTTCCTGCTGTATGTACCCATCCTTGTGCTGATTATATTCTCCTTCAACGAGGGCGGGAGTCTCGCGTCCTTCACCGGCGTGTCGCTGAAATGGTACCGCGAGCTGTTCGCGGACGAGGAGGCGCTGACCTCCCTGCGCAATTCGGTGGTGCTTGCCGTCAGTGCGGCGCTGATCGCCACGGTCATCGGTACCTTCGGGGCGCTGGGGCTGAACACCATGCGCAAGCGCTGGCTCCGGGGCGCGGTGCAGACCGTGACCAATATCCCCATGATGAATCCGGATATCGTGACCGGCGTTTCCATGATGCTGCTGTTTGTCGCGGCGGCGACCATTCTCGGCACATCGAACACCTTCGGCTTCGGAACACTGCTGATCGCGCACGTCACCTTTGACCTGCCCTATGTCATCCTGTCCGTGATGCCGCGTTTCAAGACGCTGGACAGCTCGCTCTCCGAGGCGGCACAGGATCTGGGCTGTACGCCCTCGCGGGCATTCTTTGCGGTCGAGCTGCCTGAGATCGTGCCCGGCATCATGTCGGGACTCATGATGTCCTTTACGCTGTCACTGGATGACTTCGTGATTTCCCACTTTGTCAGCTCGCCGGACTTTCAGACCTTGCCGCTGTACGTCTACAACCAGACGGCGCACAACGTCAAGTTCAGTATGTATGCCCTGTGTGCCCTCATCGTGGTGCTGATTCTGGTGGTGCTGCTGGCTGTCAACTTTGCCGGCTCCTTCCGGACCGCGCGCGCCAGACGCCGGGAAGGGGGTGTCCGCGCATGAAGCACATGATCGGAACGAAAACCTCCGCCCTGCGGCGCGCCGTTGCGCTGTGCATGGTGCTGATCTGCCTGTGCGGATGCGCTCTGCCGCTCCTTACCTCCTGCAAGGAGATTTCGGGCAAGGTTACGACGCTGTACGTCTACAACTGGGGCGAGTACATATCGGACGGCTCCGAGGATTCGCTGGATTCAAACGCCGCCTTTGAGGAATGGTACTACGAGACCTTCGGTGAGCACGTGCGCGTCAATTACTCCACTTTTTCCAGCAACGAGGATATGTATGCCAAGCTCGCCTCCGGGTCTGTTTCCTACGACGTGGTCGTGCCGTCGGATTATATGATCCAGCGGCTGATTGCGGAGGGACTGGTGCAGAAGCTGGATCACGAAAACATCCCGAATCTTGCCAATCTCCACGGAGATTTCTACGGAGAGAACGCCAAGTTCGACTACTATGACAAGGGCTGTTTGTACTCCGTGCCGTATATGTACGGCATGGTGGGCATCATCTACAACACGACCATGGTGGATCCCGACGACCCCAACATCGGCAGCTGGAAGCTGCTCTGGGACGAGCGCAACGCCGGCAATATCCTGCAGTTCAACAACTCGCGCGATGCCTTCGGTTCCGCGCAGTACCTGCTGGGACTGGACGTCAATTCGGACAGCGAGGCAGACTGGCGGCAGGCGCTGGAGAAGCTCAAGGAGCAGAAGCGCGTTGTGCAGGGCTATGTCATGGATGAGATCTACAACAAGATGGAGAACGGCTCCGCCGCCATTGCCTCCTACTACGCCGGGGACTTCATGACCATGTATGAGGAGAATGAGGATCTGGAGTTCTACTACCCGTCCGAGGGGACCAACCTGTACGTGGATGCCATGTGCATCCCCACCTCCGCCAAGAACAAGCTGATTGCCGAGCGGTACATCGACTTCATGCTGACGGAGGAACCCGCCGTCGCCAACGCCGAGTATACTTACTACGGCTCCCCCAACCGGCTGGTGCGGGAAAACGAGGAGTACATTGAGTACATGAACAGCATCAAGGACGGCGGCTTCGACCTCATGTACGACACCGACAACGTCCATGCGACCGCCTACGAGAATCTCACCCCCGAAAAGCTGGCGCTCCTGAATCAGCTTTGGGAGGAGCTGAAGTCGGACATCGACATCAGCACGGGCATCTACGTAATCTGCGGTGTGATCATCGCCGTGATGGCTGGCTTCGGTGTGTGCTTCGCCGTGCGCAGGAAAATCCGCAATATTTATTGATATAATCCGGGTTTGTCTTGCATTTCGGACAGCTCCGAAAATTTTTTCTGAAATCCCCGACATTTTTCGTTATTCGTTCGTTACCTATATAGACGGGGCGGAGAGCCATCGGACAGCGCACGGGTTCCGTGCTCTCCGTACCCGTGCCGGATCACTGAACCGAACCGGGCAAGTAAAAGTACTGGATAACGAAAAAGGAGATTTCCACAAATGAAAAAGTTTGCTATGATCGCCATCTGCGCCGCAGTGCTGCTGAGTGTTGCCTCCTGCAACACCAATAACGACTCGCAGGGTACTTCCACCGATAGGGTTACGACAACCTCTGTTGCGACCAAGAAGGAAGACCCCGCCACCAAGAAAGATCCGTCCACGAAGGAGGATCCCACTTCGAAGGAGGAGGCAACGTCCAATGAGGAGCCGACCTCGAAGGAAGAGGCGACGTCCAAGGAGGAGGCAACCTCCGCTGCAGAGGCGACCACCAAAGCCTGATCTGACGCAAATACAGGAAAGCCGCATCCGACCGGGATGCGGCTTTCCTGCATGGAGGAAGAAGCTATGTTCCGACCGGGTACCGGAGCAGCAGATCCGAACCAACACCGCAAAAAAGTGAATGCCGTCCCCCAACAAACCCTCCAAAATCCCTTGACAAACACGGCTGGTTTGTGTATAATAGATAGGCGTCCGTCCGGCTCGTGGCAGCGGACGGACGTTTTGCATTCAAAATCTGAGAATACGAAGAAAAGGAGGTGTTATCCATGAATCCTGTCATTGCAGCATTGATCGCAGGCGCGGTATGTCTGGTTCTGGGCGTGGGCGTCGGAATGATCCTGCGCAAGATGCTGGCGGAATCCAAGATCGGGACGGCGGAAAAGCAAGCCGAACGGGTGCGCGAGGAAGCCGAGAAGCTGCGCGAGCGGGCAAAGGACATGGTTGCCGAAGGGCGGAAGCAGGCGGAAACGCTGAAGAAGGAAGCCGTTCTGGCGGCACAGGAGGAAGGACTCAAGCTCAAGAATGAGATGGAGCTGGAGATCCGCGACCGCCGGGCAGAGGTCTCCCGCACGGAAGCAAAGCTTAGCAAGCGCGAGGAAACGCTGGACAAAAAGAGCGACCTGCTGGATAAGAAAAGCGAGCAGCTGGACAAGAAGAACGAACAGCTCGACCGCAAGATCAAGGACGTGGACGCTATCCGCGAAAAGGCGGAGGGCGTGCTGACACAGCAGATGGCGCGTCTGGAGGAAATTTCCGGCTACACTGCCGAGCAGGCAAAAGCGGAACTGCTTGCCAACATGGAGTCCGAGGTCAAGCACGAAATGGCGCAGCGGCTGGTTGAACTGGAGAGTCGGTTCAAGGACGAAGCCGACGACCGGGCGTGCCATATCATGGCTCTTGCCATTCAGCGGTGCGCAGGCGATTTCGTTGCCGAATCCACCATCTCGTCGGTGGCGTTGCCCAGCGAGGAGATGAAGGGACGCATCATCGGGCGCGAGGGACGCAACATTCAGAAGCTGGAAACGCTCACGGGCGTGGAGCTGATTATCGACGATACGCCGGAGGTCATCACCATTTCAGGCTTTGACCCCATCCGCCGCGAGGTCGCCCGGCTGGCGCTGGAAAAGCTCATCGCGGACGGACGCATCCACCCGACCCGCATTGAGGAAATGGTGGAAAAAGCCAAGAAGGACGTGGACGCCGCCATCAAGCAGGCTGGCGAACGCGCAACATTTGAGGTCAACATTCACGGTATCAATCCCGATCTGGTGCGCCTGCTGGGACGTTTGCGCTACCGGACAAGCTACGGTCAGAACGTCCTGCAACACTCCATTGAGGTGGCTATCCTCGCCGGTATTATGGCGGAGGAGCTTGGGGTGGACGCAACGCTGGCACGCCGGGCAGGTCTTCTGCACGACATCGGCAAGGCGTTCCCCTACGATGTGGAAGGCTCCCATGTGCAGATCGGCGTAAACGCCGCCAAGAAGTACAAGGAGAGCAAAGAGGTCATTCATGCCATCGAGGCGCACCACGGAGATGTGGAGCCTCAGTCCGTCATCGCTGTGCTGGTACAGGCAGCCGATGCCATTTCCGCCGCCCGTCCGGGTGCCCGCCGGGAGGATATGGAAAACTACATCAAGCGTCTGGAAAAGCTGGAGGAGATCGCCGAGGGCTTCCCGGGCGTTGATAAGGCTTACGCCATTCAGGCAGGCAGAGAGCTGCGCGTAATGGTCAAGCCGGAGTCTGTCAGCGACGAGAGCATGGTGCTCGTAGCCCGTCAGCTGGCGGAAAAGATCCAGTCCGAGGTCAAATACCCCGGTCAGATCAAGATCAATGTTATCCGCGAAAGCCGCGTGGTCAGTTACGCCAAGTAAGACGCGCCGCGTGATACCCGCACCGACATTTTCATTTCAAAACCCGTTTTTGTACCCTGTCGGCTGAGTCCGTTGACCGGCAGACTTATGCAACATCAAGGGATGCTGTAAAAAACCGGCGGTCATTTCCCCGGTGCGCTGTTGTCCGCCCAGCCATCCGCAGGCGGTTTCACATAGAGTTTTACATACAACCCCCATGTTCATAATTGCCGCGCCCTTCGCGCGGTTTGGTATATGAAAACCGCCCCCGCTCTCCCGATTGGGAGGGCGGGGGCGGTGGCATTACGGCACAGCTTTACAGGCGCGTTTTTTCGGAGCACAGCGGTACAGCGGCTCTTCTTTTCGATTTGGGCACGCTCCGGCTTGCCGGAGGCGCAGAAAGCCGCTCCCCGCCGGGTTGACGGAGCCGCACGGCAAGCCGCGGGACAGGGGCAAGCCCCCCGCAAAAGAAGTCCGTCCCGCGTCCCGGATTTCACAATTCCCCCTTGCATCCCGCCCCGGTTTGTGGTATACTACGAGGGAGAATCGCTTGCCACTATAACGGGAGGAAAACCATGAAGCACAGATATACAGCGCTGACCGGAATCGTGCTGGGCGCCGCACTGCTGCTGTCGGCGATCGGCTGTACAGGCGCACCGGCGGGAAGCGGAAACGCAACATCCGCGCAGGAAACCCAGCCGGCGGCACCGGAGCCGGACACCCGTCAGCTGACCGACACCACTGCCTACAAGGCACGCCTGTCCAACAACTTTGAAGGCATAGAGCCCGCCACCGCCGCCGAACTGACCTTCACGGCGGACGCGGACGGCGTGACAATCACCGGCTACACCGGCGGTGCGACGGTGCTGGTCATTCCTGCCGAGCTGGACGGGAAGCCGGTGGTCGCCATCGGCGAGGGTGCCTTCCGGGGCGCGGCTGTCCGGGCGCTGAGTCTGCCGGACAGCCTGCGGCGCATCGGTTTCGGTGCGCTGGAAAAGTGCCGCGATCTGGTCACATTGCGCACGCCGCTGCTCTGCGCCGACGGCAAAGACTGGTTCGCGTCGCTGTTCGGCGCCGATTCCTACATGAGCGGCGCCACCGCCGTGCCGGCAAAGCTGACTACGCTGATACTCACCGGGGGAGCAGACCTCTGGACGGTTCCGGACTACTGCTTCTACGGCTGTACCGGGCTGGAGACGGTCGGACTGCCTGCCGGGGTGGAAGCAGTGGGTGCCTTTGCCTTTTACGGCGCCGGATCGCTGGCGTACGTGTCCCTGCCGGACAGCCTGCGGCGCGTGGGTGAGTATGCGTTTGCCAACTGCCAGACCCTGCTGTCACTGTGCCTGTCCGCCGGAACCGAATCGCTGGGCGCCCACATGCTGGAAGGATGCGCACGGCTGGAAAAACTGGCGTTGCCCTTCGTGGGCGGGGCGGCGGATACGCCGGAGACCGCATACCTCGGTTACCTGTTCGGTGCTGCGTCGCATACACTGACAGAGGGCTTCCTGCCCGCCTCGCTCCAATCGGTGGAGCTTCTGCCCGGCTGTACCGCCGTGCCGGACAATGCGTTCTACGAGTGCAGTCGCCTGCGGGAGATCATCCTGCCGGACACGGTGACATCGGTCGGCTACCGCGCCTTTTACCGGTGCGCGTACCTGACCGCCGTGACACTGCCGGCGGGCTTGACGGCGCTCGGCGATGAGGCGTTCTCCGGCTGTGTGCGGTTGGAGACAGCGGATCTGTCCATGCTGGATACCACCGATGGCTGGGGAATCCAGACCTTCCGGGGATGCATCAGCCTGCGGAGCGTGACGCTGTCCGACAGTCTGAGCGGTCGCCTGCCCTCCGGTACGTTTGCAGGCTGTACCGCGCTGGAGGAGCTGCGCGGCGCGGCGGCGCTGGAGCCGGACGCTTCCGCATTCCGGGGGTGCCCGGTATACGAGCGAACCGCAGGCACCGGAACGGGGGCATGAGCGCGGCATGAACATTCTGCTTCTGTCCGACTCGCACGGGCACCCTGACCGTATCCGGGAAGCGGCGGAACGCACCCGCCCTGACTGCATCCTGTTCGCCGGGGACGGACTGCGCGACCTTGCCGGAGCACATACAGCACCGGACGTGCCGGTGTACGCCGTCCGGGGAAACTGCGACGCGCAGTGGGATCCGCTGACCGCGCAGTATCCGGAGGAACAGATCCTTGTGCTGGACGGCGTGCGCATCCTGCTGACGCATGGGCACACGCTGGGGGTCAAGAGCGGAGCGGGGCGGGCGGTAGCCCACGCCGTCAGTCTGCAGGCGGACGTGCTGGTTTTCGGGCACACGCATGAGGTGTTTGAATGCGGATTCCGTCCGGATGCCGCCGCGTCGGCGTTGCAGACCGCCCGTCCCCTGCTCGCGTGTAATCCCGGCAGTATCGGAAGGTATCCGCACAGCTTCGGAACGCTGACGCTACGCGACGGACAGGTGCTGTTCGGCTCGGGCACTTTGTGAGCCGGACGCATGGAAATCCGGCTTTGCTGAATAATTTTTGAATATAGCAGGATATACTGAATCTTTATTCGTTTCGCGGTGTGCTTTACACAAAAAATACCCACCGCCGGAGTGCAGGGGCACTCCGGCGGCGGGTATGCGGGGCATCACCTCCGGTGCGGTGACGCGCGTCCTTCCTATCAGACTTCGGCAGGGGCTTCGCTCTCCGCAGTCTCGGTCTCGGCATCTGCGGTGGCAGCCTCGGCGGCGGCATCGGCAAGCGCCTGATTGTACGCTTCGATCACTGCCTTTTCCAGCACACCCCGGAACTGGGAATTGATGGGGTGGACGATATCCCGGAAGGTCTCATCGGGGTTTTTCCGGCTGGGCATGACGATAAAGAACTTATCGCGTGCATTGATGACCTTGATATCGTGGACAGCGAGCTGTCCGTCAAACGTCACCGACACGATGGCCTTCATGGGACCATCCTCAAACAACTTTCTTACTTTGACGTCCGTGATCTGCATAACATGGCACCTCCGTTGCTATAATTTTCAGTGTATCCTTCGGACGACTACAGTATAAAACAGCATTGTGACCTGCATTCAACGGTTTTGAAATTTTTCTGTGAATTTTCATTCACTGCGCATCGGCGGAAAAACAGGTGTTCTTCAATCTGTTTTCAGATTCGCGGCGCAGGAAAGGGCGGTAATTCTATGGCAGTCCCCAATACACACGAAGGTCCTGCCCGCATCGGAGCCGTAATGGACGGCGTCCGCTCGCGCGGCGGGTCGGTATACTGCATCGGCATCGGCGGCGTTATGATGGCGTCTCTGGCGATCCTGACCGCGCGGGCAGGCTTCCCTGTCAGCGGTTCGGATCGCGCTTTTGCGGGCGGATGCGGCAGTCCGACGGCACAGCGTCTGACGGCGGCAGGCATCCGGCTGTTCGGCGACCACGCCGCCGCCCATCTGCCGCCCGACTGCGGTGCGGTTATCTACACCGTCGCCATCACGGAGGACAACCCGGAGTACCGGGCGGCGGCGGAGCGCGGCATCCCGCGCTTTTCCCGCGCGGACTACATCGGTTGGCTGATGACCGGCTACAACCGGCGCGTGGGCGTGGCGGGGATGCACGGCAAAAGCACCTGTACTTCCATGTGTGCGCAGGTGTTTCTGGATGCAGCCGCCGACCCGACGGTGCTGATCGGTGCGGACTACCCCCCCATCGGCGGGGCATTCCGGCTGGGGGGGCGGGAGATGTTTCTCTTTGAGGCGTGCGAGTATATGGACTCCTTTCTGGACTTCCGCCCGACCGTGGCGGTCCTGCTCAATGCGGAGCTGGAGCACGTGGATTACTTCCGCGACCTTTCGCAGATTGAGGACTCCTTTTTCCGTTTCGCGTCGCTGACGGGGCGTGACGGCGTAACGGTCTGCAACGCGGATGACGCCTGCGTCAGCCGCGCGGCGGCGCGGGCGCTGGCAACAGGCGGCACGGGGCGTGTTGTTACATTTTCGGCACAGGGCACAGCGGCGGACGTATGTGCCCACGGCGTGCAGCTGGAGCGGGGACTGCCGACCTTTACACTGGTGGTGGACGGCGAAGCATGGGGGGAGGTCTGCCTGCGCGTGCCGGGCATCCATCAGGTATGTGACGCGCTGGCGGCGGTCGCGGCAGCGTGGGTCTGCGGACTGGCGCGGGCGGATATTCTGCGGGGGCTTGCCGGTTTTACCGGCGTTGCCCGTCGGATGGAGTTTCGCGGCGAGGTACGGGGCGGGCTCGTGTTTGACGACTACGGGCATCATCCGACCGAGATCCGTGCCACACTGGCGGGGGCGGCGGCGCTGGTCGGAACACACCCGGACGGAACGCCGGGACGCCTGCTTTGCGTGTTCCAGCCGCATACATACAGCCGTACAGCGCGCCTGTATGATGACTTCCGCACTGCATTTGATGCCGCTGACCGGCTGATCCTGCTGGACGTGTATGCCGCGCGGGAGACCGATACGCAGGGCGTATCCTCCGCGGGATTGGCGGAGGATATCCGGGCGCGGGGACGGGACGCGCAGTACGCGCCGTCGCCTGCGGACGCCGCCGCCGCCGTACAGGCGTTTCTCTGTCCCGGCGATGTTGCCGTAATCATGGGAGCGGGGGACGTGACGCGGGTCAGCGACCTGCTCTGCCCGCGAACGAAGTAAAGGAAAGAAGAAGCATGGTTTTTTCGTCACCCGTATTCCTGTTTGCCTACCTGCCCCTGACGCTGGCGGTTTACTATCTCATGCCGTTGCGTTGGCGCAATCTGGCGCTGTTCCTTCTGAGCCTTGTCTTTTACGGCTGGGGCAAGCCGATCTATATCCCGGTGATGCTGTTCTCGGTCACGGTCAGCTATCTTTGCGGATTTCCCATCGGGAAATACCGGGACCGTGACCGGCACCGGGCGCGGGTGTGGCTGGTGGTCTCGCTGGTGCTCAACCTGTCGGTGCTGGTATTCTTCAAGTACACAAACTTCATCATCGAAAACCTGCGGCTGATCCCGCCGCTCGCCGGCGTCCTGCATCCGTTGGAGTGGTTGGAGCTGCCCATCGGCATATCCTTCTACACGTTTCAGATCATGTCCTATTCGATTGATCTGTACCGTGGGGAGAACGAGACGCAACGCAGTTATATCGCCTTCGGCACCTATGTGGCGCTGTTCCCACAGCTCATTGCGGGACCTATCGTGCGCTACCGCGATGTGGACAGGCAGCTCCTGTCCCGCACGCACACGGTGGATCGGTTTGCCTCGGGCGTCCGGCGGTTTGCGGTCGGCTTTGGCAAGAAGATACTGCTGGGCGATGCGCTGGCGGCGGTGTATGCCTACCTGTCAACGGCAGCGGACTTTGAATTCACCGTACTGTCCGGCTGGCTGATGGTGGCAACGTATACCCTGCATATTTACTTTGATTTCTCCGGATATTCGGATATGGCAATCGGACTGGGGCGTATGTTCGGCTTTGAGTTCCCGGAGAACTTCCGCTACCCCTATATGGCGTCCAGCATCACGGATTTCTGGCGGCGCTGGCACATCACACTGTCCACTTGGTTCCGGGAGTACGTGTACATCCCGCTCGGCGGCAACCGCCGCGGACGGGCACGGCAGTACTTCAACCTTGCCGTTGTATGGTTGCTGACGGGACTGTGGCACGGGGCTTCGTGGAATTTTGTCCTGTGGGGCTTGTTTTATCTGATCCTGCTCGTCGCGGAGAAGACGTTCCTGCTCCGCCTGCTGGAGCGGAACCGCCTGACGCGCGTGCTGGGGCATATCGGGGCACTTCTGCTGGTAGGCATCGGCTGGATGATCTTTGACCACACCGACCTCGGCGAAGCCTTCCGCATCATCGGGGGGCTGTTCGGCATCGGGACGGCTGGCTTTGCCGCCGCCACCGTGAGCTGGCTGGCACTGCGCCTGCTCCCGCTGCTGGCGGTTTCGGTCGCGGCGGCAACGCCGTATCCGACGCGGCTCTGGAACCGACTCACCGGACGCCGCCCGGCTCTGACAGTGCTGGAGCCTGTTCTGCTGGTGGCAGTGCTGGCGCTTTCCGTTGCCTGCGCGGTGCGGAGCGATTACAGCCCGTTCCTGTATTTCAATTTCTGAGGGGTGCGAACGTGAAACGAAAGCTGAATATTCTGATCTGCGTGCTGTTCGTGGGACTTCTGTCCGGCTTCTGCATCGCCTTTTGGGTACTGCCTGACCGTGCCGTGTCCGAGAACGAGAACCGGACGCTCCGACAGCTGCCGACTCCGACGCTCTCCGGCTGTCTGAACGGCTCCTTCACTGCCGCCTTCACGGATTACTGCTCCGACCAGTTCCCCCTGCGGGACGAGTGCATCCGCCTTGCGGCAACGATGGATCTGGCGCTGGGGCGCGGGGAAAGCGGCGGCGTGCTGTACGGGCGCAACGGTCAGCAGGTGCGGCGGTTGTTCAACGCCTACCGGAGCCGCACCGAGCGGGCGGAGAACACGGATTACTACGATGAAGCGCACGTCGCGGCAAGTCTGACGGCGCTGTCGGCTCTGCGTGAGCGGCTGGAGGCGCAGGGGATCCCGCTGACGGTTCTGCTTGCCCCCCGGACGGTGGACGTCGCGACGGCGGCAGGCTATCCGTCCGTACTGTCGGACAGACTGCATGAGCAGGTCGAGACGGGGCTTGCAACAGTCCCGCACATTGACATGACGCCGGATTTCCGCGCGCGCTTTGCGGCGGGGGAGTACGTCATGTACCGCACCGACCACCACTGGACGACCGGGGGGGCATACCTGGCGTACCGCGCGCTGATGGAAACGTGGGGGCGCGGGGATGAGGCGTTGTCTGCCGGTCTGTTCACGGTGCGCCGTGTGGAGGGCTTTGCGGGAACGACAGCGGCACGTTCCGGGTTCCCGGTGCAGAACCCGGATGTCCTGGAGTTATGGGAAACGCCGTGGGATACCGCTTACACCGTCTGCACCGTAACAGACGGCAAGCAAAAGCCGTTGCTCTCCGGTTTTGTAAACGAGGCGTACCTGACGACACGGGACAAGTACGGCGCCTTTCTGGACGGGACGCATCGCGTCATCACGGTAGAGCTGACCGATGCCGACCCGCTTGCCTCCGCATCCCGTCCGCGGCTTCTGCTGGCGCGGGACTCCTATGCCAGTGCGCTGATTCCCTTTCTTGTACGGCATTTTGACATTGTTGCCGTGGATCTTTCCGGCGGCATGACCGATTTGTCCTCTCTTGCCGCAGCATACGACTGCACTTCCGTTCTCGTTCTCTGCAATCTGGAGAACCTTGTGACCTCCGACTGCCTGCGGAACGTAAAGTAAGCGGAGCGGTTGGGCGAGTTCTCTCGGGCGGTTTGAATTGCCGTCCTGCATTGCGCGGACGACGCCTTAACATCCGTTGACAAACCACCGCAAATGTGGTACAATAAGCGGACAAAGAAACAAGGCTGCCTCTGAACAGTCCGCCTATTCGCCGTGCGATGGGTATTCAGAGGTGCCCACAAGGAGCAGTGCCATGCTGAAACGTTTCATTTCCTACTATCGCCCGCATAGGCGGCTGTTTATACTGGATATGCTCGCCTCCCTTGCCGTATCCCTGGTGGGAATCCTGTATCCCATCATCACGCGCCTCATGCTCAATGATCTGATCCCGGAAAAGCGTTACCGCACAATCATTCTCTGCGGAGCGGGACTGCTGCTCCTGTACATCGTCCGGATGCTGCTGAATTACTTCATCCAGTTCTACGGTCATGTCATGGGTGTCCGGATGCAGGCGCAGATGCGCTCGGATATGTTCCGCCATCTGGAACGCCTGCCGTACAGCTTCTATGACAACCACGAAACGGGAAAGATCATGTCCCGCATGACCAACGACCTGCAGGACATCAGCGAGCTGGCGCACCACGGACCGGAAAATCTCATTACCTCCACCGTTTCGGTCATTGTCTCCTTCACCTACCTCTGCACGATCAACTGGAAACTGACGCTGACAATCTTTATCTGCATCCCCTTCCTGCTGGCGGCGGCACTGGTTCTGCGCAGAAAAATGCGGGAAGCGTTCAGGCAGAGCCGGATCTCGATTGCGCAGATCAACGCCGCGCTGGAAAGCAGTATTTCCGGCATCCGCGTGACCAAGGCGTTCACCAATCAGGCAAAGGAAGAGGAAAAATTCGAGGAGGGGAACCGCTCCTATATCAAGGCGCGCTCCGAAGCATACCGCGCCATGGGACAGTTCCACTCTACAACCTCCTTTATCACCGATGTGTTTAACGTCATCGTGCTGGTTGCGGGGGGACTGATCCTGTTCGGCGCGTTTGGCGGTGAGGTCATGCAGCTGGGAGACTATACCGCCTTTGTCACATCCATCAGCCTGTTCATCACGCCTGTCATGACGCTCATCAATTTCATGGAGCAGTACCAGACCGGCGTCACCGGCTTTGAGCGCTTTGTCGAGATCATGGACGAGCCGGTGGAGCAGGACGCTCCCGACGCTACCCCCATCGAAGCCGTGCGCGGGCACATTGAATTCCGGGATCTCACCTATGGCTACGAGGACGGGAAACCCGTGCTGGATCGGATCAGTCTGGATATCCGCCCCGGCGAAACCTTTGCACTTGTGGGCCCCTCCGGCGGCGGCAAAACCACCATCTGCCACCTGATCCCGCATTTCTATGACTACACGGACGGCGGCATATACATCGACGGGCGGGAGCTGCACAGCATCACCGCCGAGTCCCTGCGCCGCAATATCGGCATTGTCCAGCAGGATATCTACCTGTTCAACGCCTCCATCCGGGACAACATTCTGTACGGACGGCTGGACGCAACGCAGGCTGAGGTCGAGGAGGCAGCCCGCCGCGCCAATATTCACGATTACATCATGACGCTGGAGCAAGGGTATGACACGGTCATCGGCGAGCGCGGCGTGCGGTTGTCCGGCGGGCAGAAGCAGCGGCTGAGCATCGCACGGGTGTTCCTCAAGAATCCGCCCATCCTGATCCTGGATGAGGCGACCAGCGCATTGGACAACACGACCGAGATCCTGATCCAGCAGGCGTTGGATGAACTGTGCCGCGGGCGCACGACGATTGTTGTGGCGCACCGCCTGTCCACCATCAAGAACGCGGACGAGATTGCCGTAATCGCGGATGGGCGCGTGCAGGAACTGGGCGATCACGACGCACTCATGAAGCAGAACGGTCTCTACCGCGCGCTGTACGACCTGCAGTTCCGGGTGGATTCCGGTTGCCGGTAACGGCAGGGGATCCGACTGCCTCCGATCTGTGCCTGCCCGAAAAAAAGGAACCTGCGAACAGGTTCCTTTTCAGGTATGTGACAGTACGGCATCAGCCCTTTGCGCAGATCATGTGCTTGAACAGCAGGCACCACAAGAGATCCAGCCAGCCGAAGCCGAACCCGAAGAATGTAACAAGGATCGCAAAGATCAGTGCCAGCACACTCTTGGTGTGGATAAAGGAAGACCACCGAACCAGTATCTCAATGACCCAGTTCACGCCCGGAATCAGCAGCAGAATGAGCTGCGCAAGACGTGGCAGGCTATTGAACCATCCGACAACACCGTTTTTTGACATAGCTTCTCCTCCGAAACAGTAAGGCAACAGTAAGGCAATAGTAAATAGTAAGGCTATACCGCGAATAATCCCGGCGGCGCACCTGTGCCACCGCCATGGTGCGGTATTCCTTGAAAATTTGCTTGGCGAGCCCTGCCGCCCGGTCGCCCTCCGGTGATCGGCATCGGTAAACTGTATGCGGCTTCCGCAGCCGGTATGCATCGCGCCCGTCAAGTATACACCTTTTTCAAACGTCAGTCAAGTATTTCTTTCATGGTAAGAGGGGACAGATCCCCGCCGTCTCAGCGCCTTGCCAGCCGCTTGGCATCCAGAAACAGCTTGTTCTCCGCCGCCTCGCGCTCGGCACCGTCCGGCACACTGTTCGGAATGTGCGTTTCCAGCGACAGGGAGCCTTCAAAGCCGATTTCCTCCAGCGCATTGGAGAAATCGTCCCAGTCAATGACACCGGTATAAGGCAGCCAGTGACGGTCGCCGTGCCCGTCGTTGTCATGTACGTGCAGGACGCGCAGAAGCTCCTTGCCCGTCATGCGCACCGCATCGCCAACAGACAGACCGAACACAGCGCAGTGCCCGGTGTCCAGGCAGATCTTGAAATTCGGATGATTCAGCGTCCGGACAAATTTCAGGATCGCCTCCGGCGTGGAGTTGGACAGCGCCAGCATAGGCATATTTTCATGGCATACGATGACACCGTACTCCCGTCCCGCGTCCGCCAGACGCCCCATGAACTCGTAATTCATGCTCCAGAGCCGCTCCGGGTCGGGGTCCTTGTCATCTCCGAAGGGCATGATGGAGTGGATGACCATGTAGGGACACCCCAGTATGGCGGTTCCGCGGATGGCTTTGACCATTTTCTCAAACCGCTCCGCACGCTGTTCCTCGGTGTAGTCCTGCGGCGGCCAGCGCCACGGACCGTGCGTCTGGCTGATCTCAATCCCGGCGGCAGCGCATTCGTTCCGCACCTCAATCAGCTTTTTTGTGTATTCCGCCTCAGAACAGGTATAAAGCGACGTTTCGGTGTCCGCCAGCGTTTGGTAGTCCAGCGTCTCGTAGCCCTGCGCCTTCATGCGGCGCAACCCTTCCCGAAGCCCGTAGTGCTCGATATATCCGGCACTTTCAATCCCGATTTTCATCATAGCAACGGTATCCTCCCTTATTGACAGTTACTGTCGACGCCCTTTATTATAAACCGTGCAGCCTGCGCTTGTCAAGCGGTGCAGGCAAAATTGTCCGAAAAAGCGGCAATTACATCAGCCTGCACCCGCAAATCAAACGCCCGGAGGTATGCATCATGAACAGCAACTGGCTGACCGGAAAAACCGTGGTCATTACAGGCGGAAGCGGCGGGTTGGGACTGGCGCTGGCACAACGCCTGATCCACCGGTGGGGGTGCCATGTCATCGCCACAGGCCGCAGTCAGGAACGGCTGGAAGCGGCACGCGCCGCAATCGGGGAAACGCCGGACGGTTCCTACACCTGTCGGGCGTTTGACGTAACGGATCGCGCCGCATGGGCGGATTTTTCCGCCGACCTTGCCAAGCGCGGCGTTTCGGTGGACGTGCTGATTAACAATGCCGGGTTCATGCTCCCCTTCACGCGGCTGGAAAAGCTGTGCGACGGCGACATTGACAGGATACTGGAAACCAATCTGCGTGCCTATCTGACCGCCTTTCGCGCCCTGTATCCCCTGATGCCGACAGGACGCGGGAAAAGCCGCCCGGCTGTCATCCATATCGTCAGTGCAGGCGGTCTTTGCCCGGTGGTGGGACAGGGGATGTACTGCGCCACCAAGTATGCCCTGCGGGGCGTGACCGATGCCCTGCGGGCGGAGCATCCCGATCTGTACGTCTGCGGGGTGTATCCGGGCTTTATCCGCACCGATATTCTGGCGCATCAGACGGTGGACACGGCGGCGCCAACGCGGGAAAACCGCCGCATCCGGCGTCTGATGCTCCCGGCAGACGTTGCCGCACGCCGCATCCTCCGGCGGGTATCGCGGCACCGGCGGCAGATCGTCGTAGGCACGGACGGACATCTTCTGTCGGTCGCCGGTCGTTGGTTCCCACGTGCCACTGCCGGACTGATCCGGGGCGTTCTGCACGCCAGCCGCCTGGCCCTGTTCCGGGATGTGTTTGAGGGGCTGTAGGCAGGGAACACGCAGATTCGGAACAACGCCGCGCAACGCACGGCTGAAGCCTATGCGGCGCATCCGGGGTATCATCCCGGGTGTCGGAGCGGCATTTTCCGGGAACTTTGCCCGCCTGCGCGGCATATGCTGTCGTAGGCTCCCCGAAAGGAAGGTGTGTTCCGTGAAAATAATCCTGATCCGCACGCCGGGCATCCTGTCGCCGCTGTTGCGTCGGCTGTTCGGAATCCGCAGACAAAAGCCGGGACGCTGACGCTGCCCGGCGGATATGCAAAAAGCCCGGCGCGCGGATACATATCCGCCGCCGGGCTATCTTTGCAACAGGGTTGGTTACAGGCAATACCGTGCATTGCACGGCCGTGCGTTGCACGGCATTGTGTTGCCTTACAGCTCGGGATCCTCCACGATGAAGCACTTCAGGCTGTTCATCAGAGCCTCCGCCTTCTCGCTGTCGTGGAACGTCAGCTTGACCGGCTTACGCAGATCCAGGCTGAAAATACCCAGCAGGGACTTGCCATCCACCTTGTAGCGACCGGATTCCAGATCGACCTCGCCGTCGTAGGACACCAGTGTGTTGACCAAGGCGTACACATCGTTGATCTCATTGAGTTTGATGTACACGGATTTCATATGCAGTACCATCCTTTCTCTTGCCCGCGCCTGCGGACGCACGCAACTCTTGCACTTTTCACAAACACATTATATCCTTTTTTCCTTAATTATGCAAGATGTCATACTGCCGAAAATAATCATTTTTTGAAATAATTTTTTGTTCATATATACATATGCACAGCCGCCGGCAGAAGTTGTCTTTTCCACAAACGCACCGGGAACTTTTCCACAGCCTGTGGAAAGTCGTGTGGAGAAGGACATCGCGGCGGTCGGATACGTACGGCGGACAAGCGGTTTCGCGCTATGCCGACCGTATCCGCGCGCCGTCGGGGGTGTGGAAAACGCCGGAGCCGTCCCCAAAAGATTTTGCCCGGGGTTCATAAACCTGCATCCCGACTCATAGACTCTACCAGTCCACAGCAGAAACGGGAGGATACAGGTATGTTTATCTATTCGCTGAAAGCCAGCACCATACGGTTTTTCGGGATCGTCTGCGTTGCGCTTGCCGCGCTGATCGCACTGGTCGCCTTTGTCCCGACCTACGTAAGCGGGAACGGGAACGCAGATGCCCCCGCCGCGCACCTGCCGGAGGAGACGTCCGCCCCCGGTGGACAGACGCCGAACGGCGCGGAGAGCGTGACCTATCGGTATGACAAGGTGCGATCCGCCGATGACGCAGCCGCCTTTCTGGGGCAATTCGGTTGGGTGGTGGACGCCGGGTCTGCCGAAACGGCGCAGGTAACCATTCCCGCCGAATTTGACAAGGTGTTTGCCGGGTACAATGAGTTGCAGAAGCAGCAGGGGCTGGATCTGTCCAAATACCGGAACCGGTCCGTCACCCGCTACACGTTTGCCGTTACCAACTATGACGGCTGGCAAGGCTCCGTATACGCCAACGTGCTGGTGTACCGGAACCGGGTCATCGGCGGCGATATCTGCTCGGCGGATGTCAGCGGCTTTATCCACGGCTTCGAGATGCCTGCGCAGGGGGAGTGAATCTGTCCCCTTCTCTGCCCCGGACAAAGGGCAGGCGCTGAGCGGGTGCCGCTTACGCAGGCGCTTCCTCGGGGAAAATTTCGTTTATTTTTCAAAAAGGTATTGCATTCCGCCCCGGTTTGTGCTATAATACAACGGTGTCGGGGAAAGATCCCCGGCTATGTATCTACCCGTGGCACAGCTGGATAGCGCGTCAGACTCCGACTCTGAAGGTCGAAGGTTCGAATCCTTTCGGGTAGGCCATCAAGACACACGCAAAGGGAGCGTATAAAGCTCTGTTGCGTGTGTCTTTTTCTATGCAGAGCAGGGATCCTTGCCGTTTTTGTGGCAGTATATCCTTTTTGTTGTTTCTTCGCATATCGCCGTATGGATTTGTTCTTCTCTCGCTTCGGAAAATCGAAAACCTTTAACGATTGGACAAAAAGGATTTTTACACGGTAAGGAGCGTATGATTCTCATTGACTTAATCAACGAAAAAGCGACCGACTGCACTCTTACGAACGCAGTCGGTCGTTTGCTTACAAGGTTTCTCTTATGATCGATGATGGATTGTTCATGCATCACCCAGCAAAAAATTATGTTTTCATAAGCGCTGCATTGGCTGATTGTTGTTCTGCCCGATGCCCATTGTCCCGCCGATTATATATTGACTTCACCTTATTTTATAATAGTTCGTGTAAATTCCGTTATGTGATGAGTCTGCGCTTTCAATAAACAGTTTGAATTTGTATCTATCGGAATCGGTATCGAATTCATAGCGAATTTCAAAAATCCAGACCGAGCCTTTTGCAAAATAGCCGTTATCCAAAGTGTTGTTTCTTACGTAATAGAACTTATATAATTTGCTTGGATTATCATCAAAATAGTCGGACAAATCGCCCTTTTGTTCAATGATATACCAATTTTCGTTTGTATCCATGCTGATTTTTTCGCTTCTCGGTTTGCCGAACACACCGTCATAATGCGTTTTTAAATACGAAAAATATGTTTCTGCATTCGTCTTGAACGTCTCTTCGTCCGGACAAACCTGCGAAAACGAGTATCCGTCGTTATACCATGCATCGCTTGAATTCATCTCTCCGGATAATCCTGTTGGCGCAGTCAATCCTGCAAGCCCTTTTGCCGACAGTTCTTCTTCGGTAAACCATTTCGTGCTGTCGTGGAGCGGTTTCTGAGCTTCTCCGCCACCATTGTCATTTCCGCACGCAACAAAACCGACGCAAGTTATCGCTAAAAGCACCGAACAAATAATCATAGATAATCGCTTTTTAAACATAGTATTTATGACCTCCAAAAATGTCATCTTAATAATATTCTTATTGCTCATCACTATTTTTCAAGTTATCCGACATTTCGTCTATAATGCGCCCACAATAGAACACACGGGAAATAACGACTTCTTGCGTTTGTTCGTTGGGCGGAATATTTCATTTCAAAGGGGATTCCCCTTTGAAATGAAATTGGACGAAAATAAAAGGCTCTTTGTCAATAGTTGGGGTAGAAAAAATCTGACGAAAGTGTAAGGAGCCGT
>ERZ779861.1942-NODE-1942-length-21064-cov-2.676758_pt1 | contig 21064 bp, 26 predicted proteins | sample MGYA00511558_ERZ779861 | MGnify/ENA primary metagenome ERZ779861 (study PRJEB29588, sample SAMEA2163432) | human gut metagenome | biome: human gut; feature: human-associated habitat; material: faeces | place: Denmark | collected 2008/2010 ...
CTGAATTCGACCTCATTCATACCGATATTGCCATTCTTATAGCTCGTCACAAAAAGGTTGTCCGCGGGTAAATTTACGCCTTCGACCAAGGTGCTGGTACAGAAAATGGTACGAATCAAGCCCTCTTCAAAGCATCGTTCAATGCGCAGTCGTATACTTGCGGGGAGATAACCAACGTGATACGCGATACCTTTACGAATCAGCCCCGACAAAAAGCAATCTGTATGAACTTCATTCTGAATATCTTTTGCCAACGCATCAAGTTTCGGGTCATGGCGTTCTTGCGTTATCGTTTTAGCATACGCGGTTGCATAATCAACCACCTTGGTACGGGCGTTGCAGTAAACGATGTTTTGCTTATCTCGCCCAACGACCGAAATAATATCGCAAAGCTCCATTTCCTCTTTCATTTGATGTACCGGCTCAAGTTTATGAGAGTGGTCATTATGCGAGAAAATTCGTCCACCCACCATATCAACAAGATATTTGAACTGGCACACCGGAGCAAACTTGGAAGCCATCCTTCGGACATCCATCTGTCTAATACCGGGTATAAGATCGAGATATATTTCGGGATTAGGTATATTCGGCGATGCAAAAACAACAGTAGGATGGTTTTCACGCTTCATTACCAAGTTGATAACTTTATAGTAAAAAGCACTTCGTCCACCCCTGGAAGAGATTTTATGTGCCTCGTCAACAAAAAGGAACTCCAAAGCCAATGTCGGCATCGTGTTTAGAAGATGTAACAGGCGTTCCGGGGTCATTACGAATATGAAATTATGGTTTTGCTGCAAAACAATATCGCCTGCCGAAACTACAACACGATAGTTATGCTCCGTCATGCCCTTTTGAATATCGTTAAGAATGGAGCTACGAACCTCATTGATAAGAGCTTTCGTGGGTACGAGGATAGCAAAGTTCTGCTTCACCCCCGTTTCAATTTGTTGTTTGATGTAAGTCTGAACAACAAACGACTTACCCATCGACGTCGGTCCTGAATAGCTGAAGCAAAATTTTCCCAAGCCATCAAACACTTGTTTTTGCGCCGGGAAGAAATACTTGTTATTATCGCCGGGAATGCACAAACGCCCTTTATCAAAAGCATAATAAAGCTGATCCATTACGTCCGTGCTGACATACGACTTTACCGTTGTTTGCAATCCACGGTAATTTCCAATTGCTGAAAGAACCGAGCCGAGGAACTGTGAAACACGGGCATCCCCGGGGTACAGTATGTTCAGCAAAATGATAATTTCTTGCGCCCATATCTTATGCGAGTCAGCGTTCTCTGTGTATGCCGACTTGGAGAGTATATCCGCAAACCGCAGAGCCGAAGGAATATCAATCTCTCTTTCATCCAAAGTCAAAGAAAACAAGCGCAACGAATAGTTATACAGCAAATCTGCGTACAACTGATTCAAATAGTCGTTCTTTTCGATATCACGGTATATGGTTTCCGCAAGCGTTGCGTTACGAGGTATTCCCATTACAGACCACCCCCCGTATAGACTTCTTCCATTATTTGTGTTTTTTCGTTTGGTGCATCATTGAACGGCAATACATAGAAGAAGAATGAATATCCCTCAAGACCCAAATCTTGAATTTTCCGAACTATGTACGGCTTGATTTCTTCTATATCAGCCTTCATCTTTTCACGGACAGCCTCGCGGTACTGTTGGTTAGTCATTCCGTCGTGAGACAGCTTGATGGTATAACCAAGAAAAGCTCCAAACGCCATATCCGGTTTGTCCGTTCCGGGAGCTTTTGGAAAAATCAACGATTCCATGTACTTGGTAGTTTCGGCATCGTAAATATTATCGTAAATCGTGTTTTCAACCATCTGAAGTTCGTTTTCAGAGTTGTTTTTGATATGCACAACCCTTTCAAATGCACGGTCAATAGCTTCTGTCAAATCGCCGTCAATGCTTGATGCTCCAAAGACAAGTTGATGACACGGGAAAGCTCCGTCTACAGTTGAAAGCAGGTGTACTCCGTCGCACTTACTGATAGTCTTACGGGGCAAATTGACAATCTCAATTTTGCTCATTATTTTGGGAGCCCCCAATTCCTGCTCAAGGAAAAAGTACAACAACATCTCTCCCAGGGTGCTACCGGAAGAGGTAATGCCTTCTCTATTCGCATTTATCAATTGCATAAAGCCCACAAAAGTTGCTGTATCACCGTGTCCCGATTCTTCCAACGAAGCAATCTTTGCGCGAGACAACACATATTTTCCAAGATTATCAGACAGATACTTTTTAAGGTCACGGAACTTAAATTCAAAGTTATTCACGTTAACCGAATAAAAGTGTGCGTGAGACGGGTTGGACAATCCCACTACAACACCTTCGGTTATTTTTTCAAAGGTGCGCGAAAAATCTGCACTCTTGATTGTCTTTTTTAACGGTATCAGTTTTTGAGTTTGCACCGTCTCAAAATAAACCTCTTCCGTACTGCTATCAAAAGAAGCAAGGAAATCAGAGCCCACCTCTTTCATTGCACCTGCGCATTCTTTATTCGATACGCATACGATTGCATAATACAGAATTTGAGCAATCAGTTCGTTAAAAGTAAAAGTCGAGAGAGAAATAATATTTTTCTTCTCGTAACCGGGAGTAATGCCGACAACGGTATCGTCTCCAATAGTCGTATCCTCTCGCAGAATCGCTTTAATTGCCCTTACAATCGACTTGTGCTTTTCTTGCTTAATAAGAGGAAATAGACCCGTAGTAATTTTATCGGCAGCTTCGTCTATTGACATCACTTTCGCATTATCGATTAACCCCGCCGGAACATTATCGTGTCCATTTTTTAGATGCGATACGGTGGAAACGTCGTATGAATTCAAATCTGTGTTGAACGCAGAAAACATAGCCCCGCAGATTTGATACTGCTTGGCTTGTGAAGTTTTAGCTTGATACAGCAAATTCAAAATTGTTCCAAAGCACAGACGTTTCATACGGATAATCACCACCTTCTTTTAAATAATTTCTACGATATCCCCGATATCACATTTTAAGACTTGGCAAATGCGAATAAGAACTTCCATACTCACGGGCTCGTTCTTCCCCATCTTTGCCATTGTAGACGGAGAAATTTTCGCTTCCGCCATCAAGTCTTTTTTCATCATATTTTTATCAATTAACAATTTCCACAGTTTGTTATAACTTATCGGCATATAACCGCCTCCCATAATAATGAAATTGTGTACGTGTATATTATATCACAGAAAAACTAATAGCACAAGATGTAAATATAATTTTTCAAAATAAATTTACACAATTAGAGATGTAAACTACGACTTATCGAAGTTCGGAGTCCGTCTCTTTTTTTATTTTCAAACTCCCACAAGTCCCCCACAAAACTCCCACAAGCTGTCCATATCTTTCTGCGTTGCATTCGTGTACAATATAATCAGCAAGGCGGACAACCCCTTGCAAATATAATCCAGTCTTCTGTGCGCACAAAGGACGGATGGGTTTCAAAGAGATATTTCAGCATCAATAAAAGATACTGAATCCTCGAAGTACTCACCCGTATTTTGTCACGCACAAATTTCGGTCGGTGTACTTCGGTGCATCGACTTTTTTGTTTCCCCTCCGTCCGGCAAGACGGAACAGGAGACAATTATGGAAAATCAAAGACAATCAGAAAGCAAAAAGTATTATATCCCCCTTCCCAAGACCGAAAGCGCCCCTACCGGGTACATCGAATTCTACCGTGACTTTCAGTTCGTGGAAGTCAGCGACGAGGTCTACCGCACCTATTATCAGCCCATTTGGAGAACCTGGAAGGAAACACACAAACACGGTGCTTGCCGCGGAACCGAGTGGAAACGATGCCTCGGTGATTGTGCTACTTGTACCCGCTATCAGCGCGGTTCACACATTCTATCTCTCGACGTTGTTGTTGATGAAGACGAATGCACCACCGTTGCCGATACGCTCATCGACCCGGAACCCCTTATTGATGAAGTTCTAACACAAAACGCCGTCCTTGAGGAACTCCTCGATGCTCTTCAAGAACTCGACCCGGACGGCAGACGTATCGGTGAACTTCTGCTTGAGGGCAAAACCAAGGTGGAAATCTCAAGCATTCTCGGCATTGCCCGCACTACATACAATTACCGCTTCGATAAGCTTCGCAAAGCCCTCGCTGAACGCCTGAAAAAATAATTTTCACTTTTCCTCGATTTTTTCGTCATTTGACCTTTCAATTTTCCAACTGGGGGGTGGAAGGCACAACAGCCTACCAAATCCACCCCGAAGGAGGACACGCTATGAACGGTCCCAACAAAACGGACACAATCGAGCGAGATGAGGAACTCATCGGTATTCTCTTCGCAATCTCGGTCGTGTCCAAGAGGCTGGCAAGAAGCCTTCAACGTCTTGCGGAATACGAAAAAGGAGGAAATGCCACAGATGGGAAAGATGTCGGAACTCTCTCTGCTTCTCGATGAATACCGCGAGGCAAACCGCCGAGCTTCGGAACTCGCTGATGAGATCTGCGCTATGCTTTCCGGCAATGAACCGCCTGCCCACGAGCAAGTAGAGGAAAAGAAGCCCCTCACGCTTGAAGAGGTACGTGCCGTTCTTGCCAACAAGTCCAAGGATGGGTTCACCGAACAAATCCGTGGTCTTCTGAAAAAGCACGGTTCGGATAGGCTTTCGGGTATCGACCCGGTAAACTATCAAGCCCTGCTTGAAGATGTGGAGGTACTCACAGATGCCACCTAAAGGACACGCTCTGCTCTCGGCTTCCTCCTCGCACCGATGGATGAACTGCCCACCATCGGCTCGACTCTGCGAAAATTACGACGATAAAGGGAGTGATTTCGCAGCCGAAGGAACGGACGCACACGCTCTGTGCGAGTTCCGTTTGCAAGAAGCTCTCGGACTCCCCACCGAGAACCCTATCGAGAACCTCACCTGGTACAACGAAGAAATGGAAGATTGCGCCGTCAGTTACGCTTCCTTCGTTTCGGAGATTGTGGCAAAAGCCAAGGACACCTGTTCTGACACGGTGGTGCTTATCGAACAACACCTTGATTACAGCAAGTTCGTGCAAGAGGGCTTCGGCACGGGTGACTGCATCGTAATCGCAGATGGTGAGCTTCACATCATCGACTACAAGCACGGTCGCGGTGTGCTTGTGGAGGCAGACAATAACCCGCAGATGAAACTCTACGCCCTCGGTGCTTTGGAGATCTTCGATGGTATCTACGATATTGAAACCGTCAGTATGACAATCTTCCAACCTCGCCGTGGCAACGTCAGCACTTACTCCCTCTCGAAGGCTGACCTCTACACTTGGGCTGAAGAAGTCCTCAAACCCATCGCCTAACTCGCCTACAAGGGCGAAGGTCAGTACAACTGCGGTGAGTGGTGTCAGTTCTGTAAGGCAAAGACCGATTGCAGAAAACGTGCCGAAGCCAATATGGAACTCGCAAAATACGACTTTATGGACCCGCCTCTCCTTACCGATGAGGAGATAGAGGATGTCCTTTCCAAGGTTGACAACCTTGTATCCTGGGCAAATGACGTCAAGGAGTTTGCGTTCCAAGCCGCTATGAGTGGCAAGGTATGGAAGGGTTGGAAGCTCGTCGAAGGTCGATCCGTCCGTAAGTACATCAACGACGATGCGGTTGCAGCAACCGTCTCGGAAGCGGGTTATGACCCCTACGAGAAAAAACTGCTCGGTCTTACCGAAATGCAGAAACGCCTCGGTAAAGCCAAATTTGAGGAACTCCTCGGAAGCCTCATCCACCGCCCACAGGGCAAACCCACGCTCGTGCCGGAGAGCGACAAACGCCCGGCAATCACTACTGCAAAAGCAGATTTCTATGAAGATTAAGGAGAAAAAATTATGTCGAACAATGCAAAAGTTATCAATCCCTGCAAGGTAATCACTGGTAAGGACACCCGTTGGTCTTACGCAAACGTATGGGAGCCTAAGGCTATCAACGGTGGCGCACCCAAGTACAGCGTTTCCCTTATCATCCCCAAGTCGGATACCGTTACGGTAGCCAAGATCAGAGCCGCCATCGAGGCTGCTTACAAGGAAGGCGAAGCCAAGCTCAAGGGCAACGGCAGAAGCGTTCCCCCTCTCACCGCCATCAAGAACCCTCTCCGTGACGGTGATACCGAAAGACCCGACGATCCCGCATACGCAAATGCCTACTTCGTCAATGCCAATTCCGCAACTGCCCCCGGCATCATCGATGCAGATAGAAACGAGATTCTCACCCACGCCGAGGTTTACAGCGGTGTGTACGGCAGAGCCTCTATCAACTTCTACGCATTCAACTCCAACGGCAACCGCGGTATCGCTTGTGGGCTTAACAACCTTCAGAAGATCCGTGACGGTGAGCCTCTCGGCGGTAAGGCATCCGCTGCGTCCGACTTCGCCTCTGACGAAGACGATGACTTCCTCGCTTGATGAAAGGAGGGCTTCACCATGTTGAGTACCATTCTCGCTTGTATTCTTTCCTTCGTTCTCACCGCCCTTCTGACCACGTTTACGATTTCGATGGTTTTCACCATCATCGAAGACCGTAAGCAGGCAAAACGCAACGAAGATCGTGAGCTTCGAGACATCGAATATCACGAAAAGCGTATGAAGGACTTTAAGTAATCAGCCCGGTGGTGGCGGGGGCAACTCTGCCACCACTCCGTCAGAAAGGTAACCGAAGAAATGAAAATAATCAGCATTGATATCGAGACCTTCAGTAGCGTTGACCTCACCAAAAGTGGGGTCTATCGCTATACGGAATCGCCGGATTTTGAAGTTATGCTCTTCGGCTATTCTGTTGACGGCGGTGCTGTATCCGTAGTCGACCTGGCGATGGGTGAAAAGATCCCTCCCGAAATACTGTCGGCTCTCGAAGATGAATCCATCATCAAATACGCCTTCAATGCAAACTTTGAGCGTATTTGTCTTTCCCGTATGCTCGGCTATGAAACCGGGATATACCTTGACCCCTCCTCTTGGCATTGCACGATGATATGGTCTGCCTATATGGGTCTTCCGCTTTCTCTCCAAGGCTGCGGAACTGTCCTGAACCTCGACAAGCAGAAGCTCACCGAGGGCAAAGACCTTATTAAATATTTCTGTGTACCGTGTCAGCCAACAAAGACCAACGGTGGTCGCACCCGTAACCGCCCCACCGATGCTCCAGACAAGTGGGAACGCTTCAAAGCGTATAACGCACGTGACGTTGAAACTGAAATGGAGATACAGCAAAAGCTCTCCAAGTTTCCCGTGCCTGACTACCTTTGGGACGAGTACCACATCGATCAGCAAATTAATGACACCGGGGTTGCTCTTGATATGACCCTTGTGCGTGAAGCTATCGCCATGGACGGTGTGTCCGGGGGCGAACTATCGACGTCTATAAAGTCTCTCACCTCTCTTGAAAACCCAAACTCTGTCTCGCAAATGAAGGACTGGCTTTCCGACAACGGACTGCAAACCGAAACCCTCGGTAAAAAGACGGTAGCCGAGCTTCTCAAAACGGCCCCCGAACATCTCCGTGAAGTTCTTTCCCTTCGGCAGCAACTTGCCAAGTCCTCCGTCAAAAAGTATCAGGCGATGCAAAATGCCGTTTGCTCTGACGGTCGTGCGAGAGGTATGTTCCAATTCTACGGTGCAAACCGCACGGGCAGATGGGCGGGACGTCTCATACAAATGCAGAACCTTCCGCAGAACCATCTCTCCGATCTTGAAGAAGCCCGTGAGCTTGTGCGCTGCGGTGACTTTGAAGCCGTCAAGATGCTTTACGATGATGTGCCGGATACGCTCTCACAGCTTATTCGCACCGCTTTCGTAGCGCCGGGTGATAAGAAGTTCATCGTTGCCGACTTCTCCGCAATCGAAGCCAGGGTTATCGCCTGGATTGCGGGTGAGGAATGGCGGCAGACCGTCTTTGCCGAGGGCAAGGACATCTATTGTGCTTCCGCTTCACAGATGTTCGGTGTTCCCGTGGAAAAACACGGTGTCAACGGGCATTTACGACAAAAAGGAAAAATCGCTGAACTTGCCCTTGGATACGGCGGTTCGGTCGGTGCCTTGAAAGCAATGGGTGCTATAGAAATGGGGCTTACTGAAGACGAGCTTCAACCCCTTGTTACCGCTTGGCGTGATGCCAATCCCAACATCGTGGACTTTTGGTGGGCAGTCGATTCGGCTGTCAAGAAAGCCGTTCAGAATAAGACGTCCACAGAAACGCACGGTATTCTCTTCACCTATAAAAGCGGAATGCTCTTTATAACCCTTCCATCCGGCAGAAACCTCGCATACGTAAAGCCCAAGATCGGCACAAACAAGTTCGGCACATCCTGTATCACTTACGAGGGAGTCGGCGGCACAAAGAAATGGGAGAGGCTTGAATCCTACGGTCCCAAGTTTGTCGAGAACATCGTTCAGGCAACCGCCCGAGACATCCTATGCTACTCTATGAAAACGCTGCGACACACCTCAATGGTGATGCATATCCACGATGAAATCGTCATCGAAGCCGATCCCCGTATGTCCCTTGATGCCGTTTGTGAGCAGATGGGCAGAACACCTCCGTGGGCTGAAGGTTTGCTTCTCCGTGCGGACGGATATGAAACCAAATTTTACAGAAAGGACTGATAGCTACTTGAGAATCAAAGTCAGCAAATACAACTCCGAGGGCTATTACAGCCCTACCGAATACGAAGGAATGATGAACGTTCTCCGTGAAGAATACGAGAAAAAGCAAGCATTGAAGAAAAAGGTGTTTATGCCCAAGGTCTTTATCTGCTCTCCGTTCCGCGGTGACGTTTACAAAAATATTCTGAATGCAAAACGGTACTGTCGCTTTGCGGTCGATTCCGGCTACATACCGTTTGCCCCTCATCTTTTCTTCCCCCGCTTCCTCGATGATGAAAACGAGCGTGAACGCGCCCTCGGCATCAAGATGGGAAAGGTGTTTCTCGATGATTGCCGTGAGCTTTGGTACTTCGGCGATACGATCACCGAGGGGATGCAATATGAAATCGACCGTGCAAAACACAGAAAACTCACAATCCGACATTTTACCGTAAATCTTGAGGAGGTCAAAGACTAATGTTTACGATATATAGCTCCGATTATACGGGCAACCCCGGCAACTGCTCGTATCCCCATAAGCACACCATAACCGACCTTGAATCACTCAAGGTGGCGGTTACCCACGACTATGTGTGCGCCGAATACCTCAACAACTACCGAAACGGCGAAAACTTCATAGGGACGGATTGCTTGCCCGTAGATTGCGACAATGACCACTCCGAGAATCCTGACGATTGGGTAATGCCCGCAGATGTTTTTGAAGCATTCCCCGGTGTAACCTTTGCCGTTCACTACAGCCGTTCCAATATGCGCGAAAAAAACGGCAAGGCAGCTCGCCCCAAGTTCCACGTTCTCTTTCCCATCGACCATATGACCGATGCCGTTGCCTACAGCAATATGAAGAAGCTCGTCAATACGGTGTTCCCGTATTTTGACACCAACGCTCTGGATGCAGCGAGGTTCTTCTTCGGCACATCCAACCCGGAGGTGGAGCTTTACGAAGGAAGCATCAGCCTTACTGAGTTTTTCGAGGAGGACTTCGATGCGGATATGCCCGGACACGGAATGCCCTCCGTCATTCCCGAAGGTAGCCGAAACGCCACAATGTCTCGTTTTGCAGGTCGTGTTATCAAGAAATACGGTGATACCGAAGAAGCCTACAACGCCTTCATCGAACAAGCTACGAAATGTGAACCGCCCCTTGATGATAAGGAACTCTCCACCATTTGGCACTCGGCACAGAAGTTCTTTGCAAGGGTTAGTCAGCAAGACGGCTATGTCGATCCCGGTACTTACAATTCCGATGTATCTTATAAGCCCGGTGACTACTCCGACGTCGGTCAAGCAGAGGTCCTGGCAAAGCACTTCTCAAACGAACTCCGCTATTCTCCCGCTACCCATTTCATCCGTTACAACGAACACTACTGGCAAGAGAGCGAACCCGGCGCCCAGGCTGTGGCTCACGAGCTTACAAGACGTCAGCTTGCAGAGGCTTCGGCTAACCTTTTCACCGCCCTTCGCAAGCTCGAATCCAACGGCGGTCAGGATGTCCTGAAAAACACCACCAAGGCAAAAGCCGAGGCGATTATGAACCAGGCACAGATGGAAGCATACCACGAATTTCTCGAAGCACAGACATATCACAAATATGTCCTTCACCGCCGCGACTCCAAGAACATTACATCCACACTCCGTGAGTCCCGTCCGATGCTTGAGATCAGCCCCCGCGACCTTGACAACAATCCCTTCCTCCTCTGCACCCCGGCAGCGACCTACGATCTCCGCAAAGGACTCGACGGCGCACAGGAACACAACCCCGAAGACTTCATTACGAAGATTACCACCGTTTCGCCCGGCAACAAGGGAGAGAAAATATGGGACGATTGCCTCAACCTCATTTTCTGTAATGACCGTGAGCTTATCGACTATGTGCAGATGATCTGCGGTCTTGCAGCCATCGGTCAGGTGTTCCTCGAAGCCCTCATCATTGCATACGGAAGCGGTCGTAACGGCAAGTCCACCTTCTGGAACGTCATCGCTCGTGTCTTGGGGCTTTACAGCGGAAACATCTCTGCGGACACATTGACCGTAGGTTGCCGTCGTAACGTCAAACCCGAAATGGCTGAAACCAAGGGTAAGCGACTCCTCATCGCAGCGGAAATGCAAGAAGGCGCACGTCTTAACGACTCCACCGTAAAGCAACTCTGCTCGACCGATGATATCTTCGCCGAGAAGAAATACAAGGACCCCTTCAGCTTTACCCCTTGCCACACGCTCGTCCTTTACACGAACCACCTTCCCAGGGTATCCGCTTCTGATGACGGCATTTGGAGACGACTCATCGTTATTCCCTTTAACGCAAAGATCGAGGGCAAGAGCGATATTAAGAACTTCGGAGATTACCTTTATCACAATGCCGGAGAAAGTATCCTCGCCTGGATTATCGAGGGCGCAAAAAAAGTCATTGATGCTGATTATAAGGTGAAACTCCCCGTGTGCGTACAGAAAGCTATCGACGAGTATCGTAGTCAAAACGATTGGTTTACTCATTTCCTTGAGGACAAGTGCGAAACCGATCCTACCTATCGTGAGGGTTCTAATGCTCTTTACCAAGCCTATCGCAACTATTGCAACGATACCAACGAATATGTCCGTTCTACCACCGATTTCTATTTTGCCCTTGACAAGGGTGGCTTTGAGAGGGTGCTGTTGCATGGTCGCAAGTTTGTAAAGGGGCTTCGGCTCAAGCCTGATAACGGTGATTTTGAGGACTTCTTGATGTGATTTTTAGCCCAAGGGTGAGGTCGACGATAGTCATATAAAACTTTTATTAAGAAGAAAAAATAGATATAAGAAAAAGTTTAGTAAATGACTACTGGAGACCTCACCCTACGGCAGATAAACCTTTATGGAGCAAGAAAAAATGAGAGAAAAAACCATAGAACAAAAACTTACGGCGGATGCAAAGGAGCGAGGCGGTTTGGCACTTAAGTTCATAAGTCCAAGCTTTGACGGGATGCCTGACCGAATCGTACTTTTGCCAGGTGGGCATATCGGCTTTGTCGAGGTCAAAGCACCAGGCAAGCAACCTCGCCCTTTACAACGAGCCAGGCTCAAATTACTGATGAAACTTGGCTTCAAAGCATACGTCCTTGATGATATTTCGCAGATTGGAGGAATCCTTGATGAAATACAAACCTCATAACTACCAAACCTACGCTACCAACTTCATCCTCGATCACCCCGAAGCTGCGGTGTTCTTGGATATGGGTCTCGGAAAAAGCGTAATCACCCTGACGGCGATCCTGGAATTGTGCCTGAACCGCTTTGAGATTTCAAAGGTTCTCGTCATTGCTCCCCTGCGTGTTGCGCGGGACACATGGTCAACAGAGATACACAAGTGGGACCACCTCAAGGGTCTTACATACTCCGTTGTCGTAGGCACAGCCGCCGAACGCAAATCTGCCCTCCAAAAGCAAGCCCATATTTACCTTATCAACCGTGAAAACGTTTCGTGGCTGATCGAGGAAAGCGGACACCCCTTTGACTTCGATATGGTTGTCATTGATGAGCTTTCTTCCTTTAAGTCTAACCAGGCAAAGAGGTTCAGAAGCCTTCTCAAGGTTCGACCTACGGTAAAACGCATCGTAGGACTTACGGGAACTCCCTCCTCAAACGGACTGATGGACTTATGGGCAGAATTCCGTGTCCTTGACCTCGGCAAACGTCTCGGTCGCTTCATTACCCACTACCGCAACACCTACTTCCAACCCGACAAAAGAAACGGTATGGTCATCTATTCCTATAAGCCACTCCCCGGTGCTGAAGATGCCATATACGACAAAATATCCGATATGACGATTTCGATGAAGGCGGTTGACCACCTGGATATGCCCGAATGCATATTCAACGAAGTCAAGGTAACCCTCTCGGATGCCGAAAGGTCGAAATATGACACCCTCCGTGATGACCTCATCCTTTCCATTGGCGAAAACGAGATTGATGCCGCCAACGCTGCATCTCTTTCCAACAAGCTCTCGCAGATGGCAAACGGAGCGGTATATAGCGCGGATCAGAGCGTTATAGAAATACACGACCACAAGCTCGATGCCCTCGAAGATCTCATCGAAGCCGCCAACGGAAAACCCGTACTTGTGGCATATTGGTTCAAGCACGACCTTGAACGCATAAAAGCCAGGTTCAAAGTACGAGAAATCAAGTCCTCCAAAGATATCGCCGATTGGAACGATGGCAAAATCCCCGTAGCTGTCATTCACCCGGCTTCTGCCGGACACGGACTCAACCTTCAAGCCGGAGGTTCAACCCTTATATGGTTTGGGCTTACTTGGAGCCTTGAGCTTTACCAACAAACCAACGCACGTCTATGGCGACAAGGGCAAAAATCGGCTACTGTGGTCATCCACCACATTATTGCCGAGGACACCATTGACGAGCTTATTCTGAAAGCCCTTCATAAAAAAGAAAAATCGCAAAATGCCCTTATTGACGCAGTAAGGGTGATGCTGAAAGGAGCATAATTTGAACCCCTATGAAAACCTTGCAAACGCTATTATTATTCAGGCGTGTAAAGACTACCGAAAAGCCTATAAACGTTACCTTCGCAGATACCGCAGTACAGACAAACCCGATGCCGAGCTTGTGGAGCTTGAGCGCTTCTTCCGCTCCGATTGGTACAAGACCCTTACTGCGGTTGACGGCGAATACTTGATGGACAGAATCAAAAAGGAGGTATGTGCATGACAGCAAAAGAATATTTGAACCAAGCCTACAGACTCGACCAAAGAATAAACGCCGATCTTGAGGAGGTTGCCAGGCTCCGTGAAATGGCAAACAGTATCTCGTCCCCTTCTTGGGAAGAAAAGCCCGGTGGTACAAGACCCACAGATCCGCCTTTTGTACGGTGCATTATAAAAATCATCGATTTGGAGCGCCACATTGATGAAGAGGTTGACAAGCTCGTCGACCTTAAGAAGCAAATCCGCACGGTCATTGATGCCGTTCCCGACAAAGACGAGCAAACCGTTCTCCGTTACCGTTGCCTTCTCAACTACACCTTTGAGAAGATTGGCGACCTTATGTGCGCCGATAAAGGCACCGCATTCCGTTGGTACAACCGCGCCCTCACACACGTGGTTGTTCCCGAAAATCCCATCACCATTTGAAAGTTGCAACAAATGCCTACAAATGCAACAACAGTAATGTGATATACTTATAATGCGAAAGAATAATACGAAGCCTGTGTGGGAAACCATACGGGCTTTTTGTATACCCGAAAGGAGGTAGCCCCGTGCCTACCAAACCCAAGAAGCCGTGCGGTTACCCCGGCTGTCCCAAGCTCACCCACGACCGTTACTGTGAGGAACACACCAAGGAGATGAACGCCCGGTACAACAAGTACGAGCGTCCCTATGATTCCTCTGAACGTTACGGTGCTGCGTGGCGAAGGATACGAAACAGATACATCAAAGCCCATCCTCTCTGCGAGGAGTGCTTGAAGCAAGAGCGTTTGACCCCGTCAAAAGAAGTTCACCACATCGTTCCTCTTGAAAAAGGCGGCACTCACGATGAACATAATTTGATGGCTCTTTGCAAGCCGTGTCACTCACGAATCACCGCAGAAATGGGCGACCGCTGGCACGACAGATAAAGACCCCCAGGGGCAGTCAAAATCTCTACAGCTAATATTTTTGACAGCGGGCTGGGGCTTTCGTGTGCAAAAACGCAAAAACAAAGGGGGTATTACCCCGGGAGGTGAAATTCGTGGCAAAAGACGGCACAATGCGAGGTGGTCCGCGCCCCGGTCAAGGCAGACCGAGGAAGGCTCTCGCAGACAAAATCAATGATGGAACAGCGGACGGCGCACTTGTGTTGCCTGAACCCGCTTCTTTCACGGGTGAAGATGTACCGCCCGTAAAAGAATACCTCAAAGCTCAACAGAAAAACGGCAAAGCCCTGTGCGCAGAGGAGATTTACAAAGAGGTCTACCTTTGGCTTAAGGCGAGAAGCTGTGAAAAACTTGTAAGCGGACAGCTTATTGAGCAGTATGCAATGTCGGTTTCCCGATGGGTGCAATGCGAAGAAGCGATCTCCGAGTATGATCGTGAGCGTTTTGAAAAAGAGCTTGACGGCGAGGCGCACTATTCCTTTTGGGCGAAAGCCGAGTGGGAAACCCTCTTCACTACTTGGCCCCCTTATATCGATGCAGAGGAAATTGAGCGTATTATTAACGAGTATCACATCAACCGTAAACCCGGTGAACCGTTACCTGAAAGGGTCGATGTGAACCTTGATTCTAAATACAGAATTGATGTGTATGCTCAACTCCGCGCCAATTGGGACCGCTTTGTAGACTATGTTTGGAGGGTGAGTCAAAATGGCGAATGATATAAAACTCGTATGGAACGTTTACGATTATAACCATAACCGTGATCTACGGATATTTAATGTCTTTCACCACGGCTCGTTTATATCCGCTGTCGAAAAAATCCTCCAGATGGATATCCCCAAGGAAGAGTTCTCCGAACTGCTCCGACGTCAGGCACAATACTACTACTGGTCTAAAAGTGAGTGGGAGTGCGTTATAACCGACAAACAACCACACATCGGTCGCAGAGAGCTTGATCGCCTTCTTGACGATTGCTACCGTAAACGTACCAAAGTCGAAAAGCCGTGTCGTTTTTCCCACGTTAATCTGTCCGATGCCGAAAAAATTGATGTATACGATCAGCTTATGCTCAACTGGGAAGAGTTTGTCGAGTACGTTTGGGGCTTCAGGAAGCCAAAGAAAGCCCGTGTAAAGAAAAAAGCTGATAATTGCTCAGCAATGCAATAGAAATTTAGCATTGTTATGGTATAATAAAAGCAATAAAGGAAGGTGACCTATATGAGCAATCAAAAAGTTTTCTTTACCGCTGACACCCATTGGGGTCACGAAAATGTAATAGGGTTCGATACGCGCCCCTTTAAAACCGTAGAGGAGATGGATGCCGAACTGATCCGCCGTTGGAATGCAAAGGTCGGTAAAGGCGATCTTGTTTATGTCCTCGGTGATATGATTTGGAAAACCCGCAACGATACCGCTGAAGCTCTCATCCGTAGCTTGAATGGACAGATTATCCTCATCAAGGGCAATCACGACCGTTTCCTTCACAACGCAAAGGCGAAGAATGCTCTCGCCGGGGTGAAGGACTATGACGATATTTGCGTGAAACTTGAGGACGGATCGGAGCGCCGAGTGATCCTCTCTCACTTCTATATGCCGTTCTACAACGGATATCGCTATCAGGCGGTGCATTTGCACGGACACTCCCACAACACCGAGGAATGCATGCAAGAAGAGCTTATAAAGCGTTCTCTTGCTGCTAACGGCTTTGAGACCCGTGCTTATAACGTGGGTTGTATGCATTGGGATTACGAACCCGTAACCCTTGATGAAATCTTGGCTCACAAGGATATGATCGGAAGGGCTGTGACATCACTAAAGGCGATGGCATCAAAAGAGTGATTACCAAAACGGAAAAGTGGCAGGGACTCGCATCCTTGCCACCCTTTTTTTCTCTTTTTCTATAGGGCTTAATGATTTTACCTATATATAGGGGGTTTACACTTTTACTACTATAACAGAGGTGGCTAACACCCAACGCTATATAAGGGGGTTGTCCCTTTCGGTACTATATTGGGCTTGAGGGAAACCAAATGAAATAAAAGGGGGTTGACAGCCGTTCCTTTATATAGGGAGGGCGTAACCCGCTTTTTGCTATTTAAGTGGACAGTGAGTACATATATTTTCGCCCCCCCCGCACACCGACCACTTTCGCTAAAAGCACGACCCCGCCACCCGTACGGAAACGCTATTATAAAAAACAAGAAAAGGAGATAAAAAATGAGTTTTGCCAAGTACTTTGAAGACAACCTTGAAATCGCAGAGGAGCGTTTTTTGCTTCGCCAGCAAGAAAACGAGCCAACCCCTATTTACCACGTAACACAGGAGATCAGCAGTAAGATCTACCTTGTTACCACAAAAGTGGTAGAAGTAAAACCCGAACCTCCCAAAAAGCACAAGCGCAAGAAAAAGAAGATTGTTTGTTGCGATTGCGGTGAAACCTTCCTCTTCACCGGGGGAGAACAAAAGTATTATGAAGAGCGCAAACTTTCAGAACCCAAACGATGCGCTGTTTGCAGACCAAAGCGTAAAGAGTTATTCAAGGGAATTCAGAAAAAGGAGGCGCAGCAATGAACGAAGAATTCGACTATACATCACCCGAGGAGGAAGCCTTGCTTCATTTCCTTGGCGGGCTAATTGAAAAGCTCCCCAAGAACACCATGTGGATAATCAATCCGGCAAACTACAAGCGCATCGCGGAATCTGTTAATCAGATATTAACCGCCATCCACAAGGTATCGCCGAGCGCAAAACATACTATTTCTTTTGACGAGCTTGTTGGTACAGGGTTGTGCCTCACCATTCGAGACTGGACATTCAGCTTTTATGGTTGCAAAGAATTCTCGGAAGTCGTTTCTCTTGCAGATACACTCGATATCGAAGCCAATCTTGATGGCGAGGTTATTCTTATGTTCGGCTTCAATGATGCGAGAATACCCATCGCCTCAAGAAAAGAAGACAGCCCCCACACGTGAGGCTGCCTTTGATATTTAGAAGAACTTTGGATTGTAGAATTCTACGGGGTGCGTTGTTGTTATAACATCAATTCTTGAAATAAGCTCATCGTGAGGAATATTCAGGAATTCCGAATCATCTTCCTCGTCTCTTGCCCCCTCATCCAAACGCTTCAAGCTATAGTCAATAAGTTCGTCGCTGTCGTTATAAACCATAATATACATCAAAAGGTCGGTTGCAAGCTTTCCGCTATAATCATAATTTACCTGTAGCTGATTCGCAAAATACCCATCCTCGTCATTTTCGTTTTCCTTAAAGAACAGCATATTAAGTTCGGTCAAACCCGTGCCAGGCTGATGAATTTGTCTTATTCGTGCCTTGGGGAACTTATCGTACTGTTCCAGATCCGGCATCGATACTCCCCCCTCGATTGTTACCATTGGAATCGTAATGGGGCTAACTGTTGACTTCAAAGATTCATCCGTAGCGACGGGAGTGAGTTTTACTTTGCACTTCTTTAGCTTTTTGGGGGAAATATGAAGTTCAAATTGGAACGGATATCTGCTGAATCCAATATTTGGATAAATGCTTCTACACACAAGTCCCCCGCCCCCGGTATAATCAAAGTTTTCATTCACTATGATTTTATCGCCGTCTTCATCGACAACTGTTGCCTTCAACTGAAAAGGTTTAGTAAAAGTATCAGTTGTGAACAGCTCTCCAATAATAAGCAATACGCCGGAGAATCCGTGCATCCAATAGCAGTAAAAGTGCATATCCGCAATGCCGAAATCCTTTTCTTTTTCTCGGTTGCGGATAATAAAGTCTGATGATATTCTATCTTTACTAACCTTTTTTGGCATCACCGGCTTTGCCTCAATTACATCGTCCGCGACATCTACGCCAACAGTAATCGTAACGGGGATGACGATTTCAGAAGGCATATCAGCCGTTTCTGTATCAAGGTTATCATCCGCATCCAACAAATCCAAATCATCATCGTCATCGTCATTATCGAATCCGGCTGTTCTTTTAGCCTCGTCATCCAACAGCTGTTCAAACTCCTCATCTTCGATAAGGCGGTCGGTAAAATCAACGTCTCCATCGAAATCCCTATCACCGTATACACCCCATTTGCTCATTATCGTATCTCCTTTTTATTTGCATGTCCGTAATGTATCACCCTGGGGCTGAAGCTCATAACCTTCTCCCAATCGCTCTGTAAGGCTTTATTCTCCTCGTAGCCGTCCATAAACTCCATAGGCTCTAAATCCCCCACGAAGCAATCTCCGCTGTCCAGAACAAGCGTTATACTGTCCTCACTGTGGCTTGGAGTTGAAACAATCTCCCCTTCAATGCCCAATGCAGCAAGGAAGGCTCGGCTGTCCTTACAAGCAATAACTTCGGCTTCGGCTTTGTCTTCGGGGACGGAAGTTAAAAACCTCAAGGTCTTATCTCGACTGAATATATAGTCCGAGAAATGAAGATTCGGCACTTGGATATCCATTACAAGAAACTTCACGCCCATACTCACAAGCTCCCCTACAAGCCCCATATGGTCGGGGTGGTAGTGCGTTGCAAGGATATAGGTGATGTCCTTGAGCGAGATGCCGTTCCTCTTGATTTCCTTATAGAACATTTGGAGCGTTCCGGCATAGTCGGTATCGAGCAGAATACTGCCTTTTGCGCCGCGGATGAAGTATGTATTTGTGTTGCCGTATTTCAGCTTCGTAACCATTACCGCCACTCCTTTCTACTCGACAAATTGGAATTTGTTTTATAGCGGTCTTTGCAAATATACCATATCTGCAAGCTGTACTCCACATTCAATTATTGGGTGGTCATAGTTATCCGTAAAGAAGTTTGGAATACTATGTGAACGGACAAATCCGCATTTTTCGTAAAAAGGAATTGTTAAAGGACTATCTCCTGTGCCAACTTGCAGTATCGAAAATTGTTCACGATATTCTTTAACAAGAAACTCAATCAATGTTTTTGCATAACCTTTTCCTTGGTTTTCGGGCATAGTGGCAATGTTTTTTATTTCAAGAATTCCATTTCCTTCGTCGGTTATGACACACTCGCACTTGACTCCGTTATCGTCAAGCACATACATCGTGCCACGGTCGAGGTAACGGTCTATCATATCCTCCTGTTCGTCTGCCAATAATAGCAAATCAAGATATTCTTTTTTGTTTTCTGTTATCTCAACAATCTTCATTTTCAACCCTTCAAATTCTTATTTGTCGATTAGATCAGAACCCCGTTGCAATGGTCGACTTCGTGCTGTATGATCTGTGCCGTCCACCCCTCGAAGTTCTTTGTGCGGGTCTGCATCTCCAAGGTCTGGTATTGAACCTTGATGGTCTTATATCGCTTGCATTTACGGGGACCGCCGAGCAGAGACAAACATCCCTCTTCGGTATCGTAAGGCTTATCCTTTTTCAAGATGACCGGGTTCAGCATCACGGTGTATGTTGGGGTACGACCACTTTCATCAAGGAAGGCGATGATGCGTTTCCGAACTCCGATCATATTCGCAGCCATTCCAACACACGACTCCCTGTGCGCCATCAAGGTCTCAAGGAGGTCATTGGCAACGGCTATATCCTCTTTTGTTGCTTCCTCGGATTTACCCGCGAGGAAGATCGGGTCGTGCATAAGTTCCTTTATCATTTGCACACCTCAACTATCTTTTTCAATATTTCATCGTCTGCGGGGCAAAAATCGTAATTCGGAATTTCGCTTGGCATTATCCATTGGATATCGTTGTGCTCCAGCTTCTGCGGTTCACCCTTGGCAATAGAGGCGTTGAATAATGTTAGATGTACTGTCAAATCGGGATACTCGTGTATGACATCCATAAATATGTCTCCAACAGATAGCGTCACGTCGAGTTCTTCTCTGCACTCACGAATGAGCGCCTGTTCTTTTGTTTCTCCCGGCTCGACTTTACCACCGACGAACTCCCAAAGAAGTCCTCTTGCCTTATGCGCCGGGCGTTGGCAAATCATAAACTTATCTCCGTTCCAAATCAGGGCTGCGACCACTTCCGTCATTGCCAACACCTCCAATAAATCAGGATAAATAATTATACCACAAAAACGGCTTTTATTCAATATGATTCTGTGAACAAGTTGGAGTTCTCACACTTACATTTTACTCATACTTATATTTTGCTCATACGAAAATCAGCGGTTTATGGATTTTCCTGCTTACTTCTTCAAGAAAATTCATGGTTTGGGAGAGGGTGCAGAAAGAGCAACACCAAATAGAAATTCTCATTTTCCCCCACAAAATAAATCTACTGACCAAAAAGAAAAAGTACCGACCACAACTTGATCGGTACTGACCAATTTGAGAAAAAAACTGACCACGAATTGCTCAAATTTCTTTCTATCAATTTCTTCGTGGCAACACAACATTTCGTATGAAATGAACAAAAAATCGAGCCAAATCGTATAGGCATCTGTGCCGGGCATGATATATCCGGACTTGGCAATCAAAGCAGGATTCCACGAAAGTGCAATACCGTAACCAGATTTCATCTTCCATGTCACTCCGACCTTTTCCGCAGTCAAGCACCCCGAACCGGGTGTTACTGTGGGAGTTGTATTGCCGACCGTAATGCCGTAGGATTTCAGAATGAGCTTGCCGCCCTCGTATACCCACATATTCCAAGTCGCCGAGCCTGCTTTTGCTGTGGGTGCAGTCGCATTGGGCGAGTATCCGGCAGGAGCATTTTTCTCAAAACGAGTATTCGGAGTTTGAGAGGATACATAGTCCGTTGCCACAACCGCATATTCGGTCGTGTTGTTGTCGCTGTTCTGTTCCTTTGTAGCATTTTTG
>ERZ779861.1963-NODE-1963-length-20909-cov-13.207442_pt1 | contig 20909 bp, 21 predicted proteins | sample MGYA00511558_ERZ779861 | MGnify/ENA primary metagenome ERZ779861 (study PRJEB29588, sample SAMEA2163432) | human gut metagenome | biome: human gut; feature: human-associated habitat; material: faeces | place: Denmark | collected 2008/2010 ...
ATATGTATTATAAAATTTTTTATACTTATGAAGAGGATTTAGAATATATTAGTAATTTAGAAAAATACTTAATTTTTCCCATCATTAAATTATTAAAACTATTTCTTCAAATTAATGCACCCACATATAAAAGTGATACATTGAAAAATAAAAAAAATTTACTGATTCATTTGGACGTGTTACAACTTTAATTTCAAGTAATTTTGATGGAGAATATTAATATGGGATTTTGGAGTACAAATTTATATGGAAATGATTTAACATTAGATGTTAAGGATTCATTTACTGAATATTTAAAGAATAATGAATATCATGAAGCCATAAAAAAACTAAAGGAAGAATATTTAAAAGATTTAGATGAAGATGAAGAATCACTATTTTGGTATGCACTTGCTGAAAGAGAAAAGTTTTATGGTATTACTGATGATGATGCAATAGATATTGCGTTAAAATATATAAAAAATAATGGTGGTATTAAAATATTTGATACAAAGCAGCAGAAAGAAAAATGGAAAATTACTTTAGAAAAATTAAAAGAAAAGTTATTATCAGATAATAGACCATTAAAACTACCTAAAAAGCCTAAAGAATTTAAAACTAATCCATGGGAAGTAGGAGATTATATTGCATATCAGTTTAATACAGAAAAAGCTAAAGAATATAATTTATATGGAAAATACATTGTTCTCAAAAAGATAGCAGATTATGAAGGGTTTGAACATAAATTTTATTCATATGTACAAATATATAATCATATTTATGATGAATTACCTAACATAAATGAAATAAGAGAAACAGACCTGCTTCCTTTACTTATTTTAACTGATGAAGAAAAAAGGGAAATAGAAACAGAAGAAAAACGATGTTTTGCATATTTTGAATATTTCTGCATTAGAGATTTCAAAAAAAAGTACTATACAGTAATAGGAAATAAAAAAACTGAAGATTTAAAAGTGGAAAAAAGCCTTGATTGGTTTGATTTTTCTGACTTTGAAGATGATATAATTGAGTATTATAATTGTTGGAAACATGATTAAATAGTGTTTAAATAAGACATAGGATTTTCAAAAATAAGGTATATAAAAGTTTTGACTAGATAGAATTCATTGTGGTTTTGAAAAAAACTATAGAATTCGTTGTGGTTTAAAAACAAAAATAAAAGCGGTAATAGATAAACCGATTATCGGTATTCTATTATCGCTTTTTTTGTGCGTCCTTTGATATAATAGTATTGCCGTACATTATAGAAAGGAGTATTATGCACAATGATATTATATCACAAAATATAAAATTAATCGATGAAAAATTAATAATCGATGCGAAAAAATTTGAAATAATAAGTGAAATTAAATATTTAGTCTATTATGTTTCAAGAGAATTTGAACCGACTATATGTGAAAATTGTGGATGTATGGTTCATAAAACTCATAGTTACCACTTAAGAAATGTAAAAACTTTTATTAATTATGATTATCCAGTACTGCTTAAATATAAACAGCGACGTCTAATTTGTGATTGTGGTAAAACAATGTTTGAAAAGAATTCAATAGTTTCTAAAGGGAATAGGATATCTAATTATCTAAAACTAGAAATAATTAAACAATGTCAATACAAACATTCCTTTACTACTATCGCAAAACAATTAAATGTAGATACGATGACGGTAATAAATACATTTATAAATTATTTTACATTTGATAGAAAAAACTTATCAGAAGTAATATGTGTTGATGAATTCTCAGCAAATATTAATCAAGAAAACAAATACGCCTGTATAATAGGAGACCCAATAAAGAAAGAAATAATAGATATACTTCCATCAAGGCATCAATACTATTTAGAAGAATATCTATCAAAAATATCTCAAAAAGAAAGATTAGAGGTAAAAATAGTGAATATCGATATGTGGGAAGCATATAGAGTAGTGTTTTCAAATTATTGTTGGAACGCTAAAATAGCAGTAGATCCATTTCATTGGATAAAACACGCAACAGATAATTTTCATAAACTAAGAAGAATAGTTGAAGAACAAATAGATAATCCAAAAGTAAAAACAATTCTTAGAAGTGATTGGAAACTATTTAGTTTAAAAGAAGAAAAACTAAGTGAAAAAAGACTTATTGTCCAATGTGAAAAAACTTGCACTGAACAAAAAGATGCACTATGAAACATTTTGTTCATCACACACATTAGAAAAGTAAAGGTTTGATACAAAAGTATTAGACCTTTTTTCTTTGTAAATAGGGTGTTTTTCTCTTTCTGTAAATTTCGTTTTCGCCTTATAAGAGTGTAATTAAGCACGTTTGCAAGTTTTTTCCTTTTGTCCAAAACAACCACGGAACGATTTGATTTTTAATCTATTAATTTGTTGCATTTAATTATTTAATTAACAATAATAAAGCGAGGTTCACTAATGGTGTGAAAAATTCATAAATCTATGCTATGATTATTTTGAGATATCAAAATAAATAAGATAAGTTTTGATATTTTATTTTAGAAAATATAATTTTTAAATTAACAAAAGTATTAAAGTGAAATTTAGTATTTTTTTATTGAAATGTATAGTAATATATGAATCTTATCATGATGCCACTTATAGTTGCATATAGACTTAAAATGAGATTTATAAAAATTTATATGATATAATTATTATTGTAAGGAGATTGATGCAATGATTGATTTTGTTAAAGTTGGATCCAAAATAACTAAATGTCGTGAAGAATTAAATCTTACACAAAAAGATGTTGCTGAAAAACTCTTTGTATCTAGACAACTAGTTAGTAAGTGGGAAAATGGTTCAGGTATTCCTTCAATAGACGTATTGTTAGAATTATCACTATTGTTCCGTGTAACTTTTGAAGAATTATTGTGTTTAGATGAAGAATTATTCGTTGATGAACACGATATCTTTAAGGGTCGTAATAGATTATTTATAGTACAAAGTGTAATTGATGGCAAGATAAAAATTAATCTATCAGAAGTATTCTATCAATTTTCTCCGATTGAAAGAATGATGATTTTAAAAGCGATTAAAGACGAAAGTTTAAATGCAAATATGGATGAGTTACTTCCAAAATTAACTATTGGAGAACAAACTTTTTTAAGAAAGGAAAATGACAAATGATTTTAAAAAAAACAATTATAAATGGGAAAGATGTTTATGAACCTATTAGTTACGAAGATGCTTTAGTTTATAATAATAAAGATGAACTATTATTTACGAGTGATGATGAAAAGGATGAATTTGAAGATAAAGTTGAACTTATTGATGATATTAATGAAAAGATAGAAGATTTAAATGAACAAATAGATAATATTATAGAAGAACTAGATGATACGGGAAAATCAAAGTATTTTTCGTTATTAGAAGAGAAAAGAGATATGCTAAATGGTTTAAAGAAAAATTATTCTACAGATACTGAAGATACATTAGATAAAATTGAGGACGAATTAGATGAAATAGAAGATGAAATTAATAAATTTAATGATGAAGGTGTTGATTTTAATGATGTTAAAATAAAAAATAATAGTAAAAATGTTGAATTCGATTCTTTAAATGGACAAAATAATGTATCATTTGAAAGAGATTTTAAAGATAAGTTTTCAAGTGTGTTTGATAATATATTCAATGGTAAGAAAAATAACAAGATGAAGAATATCATATTTACTCTTCCTTTTATGTCTAAGAATGACTTACATGAATTAGTTGAAAAAATATTAAACGATGATGAAAAGTATAAAGAATTAAATATAGTAGTAATTTTACCATTTTTAGATAAAGAATATTGTGATCAATTATTTATGAGATTTGTTCTAGAAGGTAAAGCCTGCAAACACTCAATTGTAACTATTGTACCATTTGTTTCAAAAACATGTTTATCTAAATTCGTAGATGAATATATCAATGGTAAGTATCAAGATGTAGAAATGAATATGTTGTATCAATTTTTAGATAGTGAGGATGTGAAGAAAGTATTCAATTATATTTTGTCCAAAACTAATGATTAAATAATAGCCCATACGATTACAAGAATATTGCCTAAATATAATTTATAGCAATTTCTAAGTATGTGTAAAATCCTGCAAGGTATATGCGTTTTCAAACAACTGTGTGCAAATTGTATCAAAATAGGCAATCGCACATATGTGTTTGCCTAAAAGGCTATTTTGACTTTTAAACCCTAAAAAATGGAAGTAATTTAGGGTTTTTTAGTTGTTAGACCTTTTAAGGTGTAAAATAAGATTTACAATCAAGGCTATATTTTTGCCTTTTTCTACGGAAAATAGAACTAAAACTCTTGATTGACAATTAAAGATGAAATTTATTTACAATATCAAATAACTTTTTAGACGTCAAATGACAGTAAAGTAAATGAAATGTCCTCTACAAAGAGGGCATTTTTATTCTTAGGGGTATTTTTATAGAATTTAAATCAAAAAAAATAATGATTATAAATTGAGGTGAATCAGTGATACTACTTAGAGTTGTCATTAAGAAAAGATGGGGTATTAAGATTATTATTGAAAATTGTTTTTAACATTAGTTGATAAAATAAAATATTTGATGATGTTTTGTAAAGAATATATATAAGATAAAAATTGCAAAAGTATAGGAGAACGAAAAGATAAAACGATAGTAGATACATATATTTATGATTGTTTTTTGTTATAATGCTATGAAAGTGATAATAGAAAAAGAAACAAGAGTGGAAAAATTGAGAATGCTTTAATCTAGTAAATCCAGTAAAAATAGAATTAGTAAAAATTACTAGCACTTATATGAGAAATAATTATTTTTTATGATATAATGTAATAACGATTTTAATTATGATGAATGGAGGGTAAATGAAAAATAATAAAAAGTTGCAAATAAATAGTGATTGGTATGTCCCAATTATTCTTTTCATTATTGGTATAATTGTATACATTGTTGATTTAGTAATAAATAAGTTTAGAATCTTATCCATTTTTCAAGTTTTTGGTTGTTGGGCATTTTCATGTGTGATTCCCATTGCCAATACTCGACTTGAAGTCAAAGCTCCGATAATAGTTAATGTTTTAATTGCAATTTTGATTTTTATTGGTGCTTTTTTAGGTGGTGTTTTTGCCTTTTACGATCTTATAAGTTATTGGGACACGATTTGTCATACTTTTTTTGGCATTGTAAGTGGTAGTTTTTTTATATATTTTTTAAGATTATTTCATATAGATAGGATAAATTTTTTTGCAATTGCCATTTTGGAATTCACTTTTACGCTAGGACTTGCGGCAGGCTGGGAAATAATTGAGTTTACCATTGATTATTTATATGAAACTGATTTTCAAAAGGTTGTTTTAAGTATGCAAGATGGTAAACTTCCTCAATGGGATACTATGATTGATATTATTGTTGCTTTATTTGGTAGCATAATACATTATATTTTTTATATTTTACAGATAAAAAAAGTGAAATAAATTTTCAATTGTATTCGTAAGTTGAAAGGAGCAAACATGAATATTATATATAATAGTGGTAGTGATTTTATAAAAGATAATTATCAAATTATTTCTAGTCATCAACTTGAAACCATATTCTTTGTTGAGAATGCTAAAAAAATACAATTAATTGATAGAAACAATTATATGATAAAAATATATCATAACGCCTCTTACTTATTAGCTATTCATTGTCAAAATTATCCATTAGTATTATTTGGTGATTTAAAATTAGTAGATGAGTTAATTCTCGTATTGAATAAAAATAAGTATTATTTTGATAAAATATTAACTAATAAAAATTTAGGAGAAACTTTTTTACAATCTTATGAAAAATTAAATGGTGGTTTTCACGCTATCCATTTATCAATGGACATAATGAGGTGTGATACAATCAATAATTTTGATACGAAAGGAGTCAAGTGGGCAGAAGTTTTGGATGCTGAAGAAATTGCTAAAATAATGGTTGCTTTTTATAAAGAAACCGTTGATGATAAAGTTTCTTATCAAGCAGCTCTAAAGAGGGTAGAAGAAAATATAAGTGATTTTGTAATAATAAAAAATAAAAAAAGAATTGTTTCTATTGCAAAAAAAACGAGAGAAACGGATTGTTTGTGTAGTATATCAGCTGTATATACGATAGAAAAAGAACGTAAAAAAGGATTTTCCAAAAAAATAGTTTCTTTTCTTACAAATTATATTGTAACTAATCATAAAATAGCATATCTTTTTGTCGATAAGAATAATCCAATATCAAATCATTTATATCAAAGTATTGGATATGTATATGATAAACCACAGTTTGAGTTTATATATCAAAGTTATCAATAATTTTTCAAAATAACATAATAGTTAAAAATGGAGTATGAAGATGCAAAAAAAAAGAGTTATATTCATTTTATTAATGTTTTTCTTATTACTGAATTGTGTGAGTTGCCAAAAAAAATATGTTACTAATCTTAACCATTTAGAAAAAAAGCCAACAATTGATTTTTTGCAACCATGGAATTTTTGTCAATATAAATTAGTAGAAATGAATATTCATTTTATGAAATTAAAAGAGTTTGGTATTGATACTGTAATTATTCAAAATGTTGCAAATTTTAATAAAGGTAAAATGGAAATCAGTTACTATGATACTTCAGCATCTGTTGAAACTAAATATGCTAATTTTTTAGATATGGTTTTTAGTGCTGCTCAAAATACCTCAATGAATATTATATTAGGTTTATCTTTTGATGAATATTGGTGGGATGATAAAGAACATAGATATAATGATGATAGTGTGCATATTTTTTTAAAAAATGATGTATTTGTTTTGGAAGAATTGGTGAATCAATATAAACCGGATGGGTGGTATCTATCAAATGAAATGTATAGTAATACCTCAGAATATGAAAACAACTGGAGTTATTATATAAATGAAATCATTCAATATATTGATTGCTTTACACCTAATACTCCTCTTTATATTTCCCCTTTTTTAAAATCAAATTTTATAATGACTAAAAATCAAACTAAAAAAATGTGGACAGAATTTCTAAAGAATACAAACTTTCGAGAAATAGATGTTTTTATGCCCCAAGATGGATATGGCAATGCAGCTATTCAATATAGTATAAATAAAGAAAATCATATAAATATGTTAAATTATATGATATGGGAAGTTTGCAAAAACAATTCAAAAGCAAAATTTTATTTAAATTTAGAATTATATGCTAAAAATGGATATGCAGATGTAGAAAGAATTATGCATCAAATTGCTTTTGCCAATGAAATTGCGGAAGGAATTGCTACTTTTTCCATTTCACACTATTATATTGCTGATGATACTGTTTGTGGGAAAAGATATATTGATGCATTAAACAACTATGGGGGTTTTTAAAAATGGAAAATAAATTATTAATAGTAGATGGGCATAATCTATTGTTTCAAATGTTTTATGGAATGCCAAATAAAATAAGAAATGAAAATGGAAAGTCAATCCACGCCGTAATAGGTTTTATCGGAGCTTTAAATAAATTGATAAGATTGATTGAACCTACTCACTGTGTCATTTTATTTGATGGCGAACATCCCAATAAAAGAAATGAAGTCTTACCGGAATATAAAGCGAATCGCATAGATTATTCCAAAGTTTTAGATGATGATAATCCATTTTCTCAATTGAATGATATTTATAAGTCCTTGGATTACATGAATATTAAGTATGTAGAAGTAGAAGAGTTTGAAACAGATGATGTTATTTCTAGTTATGTAAAACAATATGGGAATACTATTCAAATTTATATTTCTTCATTTGATAGTGACTACTTTCAATTAGTGAATGAAAATGTTAAAATTATTCGTTATCGTGGAAAAAATAGTATTATTTGTGATTCTGAATATATTTTTCATAAATTTAACATAAAACCTAATTTATATGCGGATTATAAATCTTTAGTTGGTGATTCTGCTGATAACATCAAAGGAATTGTAGGAGTTGGTCCTAAAACTGCTACAAAAATTATTCGAAATTATGGTAGTATAGATGATATTTACCAAAAGATAGAACAAATCAAAGATATGAAAATAAAACAACTTCTTTTTGATAATCAAGAATTGGTGAGAAGAAATTATCAGTTAATCAAACTAGATTCAATTGCACCAATTCCTTTTGAAATGGAAGAATTGGTCTTAAATGATGAAAAATTAGTTACAATGAATATTATAAGAGCAATTAGTTAGAAATTGAATAATAAAAACGTCTATTTAAAGTGGTGTGGATCACTTTTATAATAGACGTTTTATTTATGATTTATAAAAATTTGTATAGATATGTTTTTCTTTTTTTGGTAATCCTAGCTGTTCTTTACCAAGGGCAATACTTTTGATTAAAAAGGCCATATTATTGCCAAGTACTCTCATTGTTTGAAGTCCCTCCTCATCTGCTAATACTTCATTTGGTGTATTACCATGAACTTGATTCCAATACTGACTAGAAACAATGGGCATATTTGAAATGGTAAAGTATTTATTTAAAATATCAAAAGTAGCACTACATCCTCCGCGTCTAGCAGACACAACGCATGCACCTACTTTCATAGTTTTATCAAAATGGGTTGAATAGAATAACCTATCTAAAAAGGATAATAAGGTACCATTTACAGAAGCATAGTATACTGGTGTACCTATTACAAGTCCATCACATTTTTCAAATTTTTTAGCTATCTCGTTTACACAATCGTGAAACACGCATTGATTTGTTTTGTAACAATGGCGACAAGCAATGCAACCACGAATGTTTTCTAATCCTATATGGATAATTTCAGTTTTTATTTCATTTTGTTCTAGTGATTTTGCTACTTCATTTAAAGCGGTAAAAGTACAGCCATCTTTATGAGGGCTACCATTAATAAGAATGACTTTCATCAATTGTTTCTCCTTTCTTTGTTGTTATAGTTTGTCGATGCTTTATTTTTTGCCAATTTATAAACCCATAGCAGTCGTTGACCAAAAAGGCTATAAAGCAAATTATCATCGGAAAATTAGAATTATCAGCTATGGTTGCTAAAATCCACAAAATAATAAGTACTACATCATTCATTCCATAGGCAATGCCATAGTATGGTGATCTAAGAAAAGTAAGAGTGGAGGCAAAAAAACTAGTTGCAATTGAAATGGTACTTATAAAAAGATGACTAGTATTAAAATATTTTAGGATAAAATAAAATCCGATTGTGACAATAAGTGTTAAAAATAGAATAATTATTAATGTTGTAAAACGAATAGTGGAAACTTTTATTTCATTTTTGCCTTTTTCATAAGGATTTTTGAACCATGATATTGTTGTAAGCAAAGCAATAGGGGCGGTCATGCCTACATATGTAATCATTTCCCCATAGTATTTATATTTAAAGGAAATAATCGAATAAAAGATAGCAAAAATAATTGTTAAAAACTGTCCTAAAGGATCTCCTTTAGCAATAAAAATTAAAGCCGTTACACCAATTAAAGAAGCAAATAATGTAATGATATTTTTGTTAGTAAAAAGGAGAAAACTGATTGAAATGATTATCAAAGAAATAATCCATATCATCCATTCAAGTTTAGTTAAAGTTTTAAAGGGATTTTGATAATTTTTCATATTGCCTCGTATCATTTATTAATAATTAAATTATAATAATAAACCTTTCAATTGTCAATTTATTAGAATTTTTATAAATATTTTTATATCTTTTTAGTAGAAAAAAACAATTTTTTTGTTATAATATAATAAAATCAAAAAAATAAGAAAGGAAATGCGATGAAACCAATTGTTTATTTTTCAAAAAAATTAACTGGTAATGAGTTAATAAAACTTTATAATAAATTAGGAATTAGGTTAAATGGAAATGTTGCGATTAAACTTCATTCTGGTGAACCTGGTAATCAAAATTTTTTGAAACCAGATTTCTTTAAACCGATTGTAAACGAATTAAAGGGTACTGTAATTGAATGCAATACTGCATATGATGGTGCTAGAAACACAACTGAAAAACATTTACAAACACTAAAAAATCATGGATGGACTGATTATTTTACTGTAGATTTATTAGATGCACAAGGACCAGATTTGGTTTTAGATATTCCTAAAGGAAGAATTATTCAAAAAAATTATGTTGGTAAAAATTTAACTAAATATGACTCAATGTTAGTTCTTTCTCATTTTAAAGGACATCCAATGGGAGGATATGGTGGAGCGTTAAAACAATTATCTATTGGCATTGCTTCTTCATATGGGAAGGCATATATTCATGGATGTGGCAATCCTGATGAAATTTGGACAGCGAATCATGATCATTTTCTAGAAGCAATGGCTGATGCCGCAAAAAGTATAGTTGATTATTTTGATGGAAAAATCGTTTATATGAATATTATGAAAAATATGTCTGTAGATTGTGATTGTTGTGCGGTTGCAGAAGACCCATGTATGGAAGATATTGGTATTTTAATTTCAACCGATCCAGTTGCAATTGATCAAGCATGCTTAGACTTAGTATATCAAGCAACTGATCCTGGCAAAAAACATTTAATAGAAAGAATAGAATCAAGGAATGGCGTTCATACGATTGAGGCTGCTTGTGAACTCGGTTATGGTAATAGAACATATGAATTGATTGATATTACTAATGAATAAAAATTCTCTTACTATAAAGAAAATGGCTTTAGCAGCTATTTTTCTAGTTTTTGGTTGGATATTACCATTGGTGACAGGAAGAATTCCTGAAATTGGTAATATGTTATGTCCTATGCATATACCTGTGATGTTGTGTGGCTTTATTTTAGGACCTTGGTATGGACTTATAATTGGATTTATTACGCCACTTACAAGAGGCTTTATTTTTGGAATGCCAACATTTTATCCTACAGGAATTTCAATGGCTTTTGAACTTGCAACTTATGGGTTGATAACGGGAATATTGTATGAATTATTATTGAAAAAAAGTAAAATCAAACATTTTGTTATACTATATTTTATTCTTATTTCATCAATGCTTGCTGGAAGAATAGTATGGGGAATAGCAAGAGTGTTATGTGGTTTATTTGATCATCATTTATTTACTTGGCGAATGTTTTTAATGGGAGGCTTTGTTACAGCTTGGCCAGGTATAATCATTCAACTCATAGTTATTCCTATTCTTTTAGAAGTTCTATTTCAAACAAAAATTTTAGAAAAGTTATCTGTCAATTATACAAATAAAAGTTTAAAACAAATCCTAAAAAAAGTTAAAGCCTTAATGAAAAAGCAAGATCAACTTGTCATTGCAATTGATGGGATGGCTGCAAGCGGGAAAACGACATTGGCTAATGAAATTGCCAAAAAATTGGATGCCAATATTATTCATACTGATGATTTCTACTTACCATCTCATTTAAGAACAGATGAAAGATTGAATCAATTGTGCTGTAATATTGATTATGAAAGACTTCAAAGTGAAGTACTAGAGCATATAAATGAGCATATCTTATATCATAAATTTGATTGTAAACAAATGCAACAAACAGAGGAATTCAGATTAGATTATAAAAAAATATTGATTATTGAGGGTGCTTATTCAATGCACCCGATATTAGGAAAATATTATGATTTATCTATTTATTTAAAAACTCCTTCTACTAAACAAGAAGAAAGAATTTTAAATAGAGATGGAATGACGCAATTGATAAAATTTAAAGAAAACTGGATACCTCTTGAAAGGCAATATTTTGATAAATATAGAATTGAAAAGCAAGCTGATATTGTTATTTATGAATAAAAATAAAAAAATTAGTAAAAAGTGGGATGATTTTACTAATTTTTTTATTTTTTATATAAAATTTACTATCATTTTTAAATAAATGATTAGACAAATTATGCTTTTTTTGATATAATTATCATATTGCATATATAAAAATATAAAAAAGAGATGTAGTGAAGAGATATTATGAAAAAAATTACGATTTTATTTAGAGGTATTCTAATTGGATTTGCTAGTATTGCTATTCCTGGACTATCTGCTAGTACAGTTGCAATTATTCTTTGCCTTTATTATCAGATGATTGATGCAATTAGTTCTATCTTTAAAAATTTTAAACAAAGTTTTACATTTTTATTTTTTCTTATTTTAGGTTATATTATTGGTGATATAATAGGTGCGAATATCATCAGTTTTATTTATGAAAAATATCCTTTAGCAATTATTTTGATGATATTAGGTTTTGTTATAGGATCATTACCTAAAATGGTTAAAGATTTGTTACCATATTTTAAAAAGGCATCAAATTGGTTACTTATTTTATTAGTTAGTATAGGCATTCTTAGTTTTACTTTTTTGGTCACCAAAGGGGAAGAAGTTGAATTAAGTGTCAATATGCCACTATCTGATTATATTATGTTAATGGTTGTAGGTTTAATTACAGCAGGAACTTTAGTGATTCCAGGAATGGATTTTGCAATTGTTTTATTGGCATTAGGGTATTACAATGCTTTCATTAAATTGTTAAGTGTATGGGAAGTATCGCATATTTTAGATAATTTGATTATCTTAGGAGTATATTTGATTAGTTATTGTATAGGTGTGTTTCTTCTTTCAAAATTAATAAAATCATTATTTAAAAAATATGAAATTAAAATGAAATTCGCAAGTTTGGCTTTTGTTGCGGTAAGCCCAATTGTTATTATCAAACAATGTATTCTCGAAAATGATTATTTTATCAGTCATAGTTTTCAAATTTCACAATGTATTATTGGGATAATTTTATTTTTAATTGCCATGGGTACAATCATGCTAATTTATCATTTAACCGATCCGAATGATACTAGGATTAAAGCAATGAAAAAAAGACATATGTTTAGATTTTTCTATACTATTATAAGTAGACTTCCAATCACCCTTTATTATTTATTTAAAATGAAACGTATTATAAAAAAGAATCTTTTAACTTTTGATGAAAGATATGAATTATGTATGAAAATTGTAAGAAAAATAAATAAAGCTGGCAATATTCATGTAAAAACTTTTGGACAGGAATATTTATCAAAGGAAGCTACCTTATATATTGTTAATCATCAAGGCAGATATGATGGAGTATGTGTTTTAACAGCCTTAATGAATTATCCTTGTACTATTATTGCCGATAAAAGCAGAATCATTCATCATTATTACATTGAAATGTTTCAAATGTTAAATGGTGAATTTATTGATAAAAGTGATATGAGAGCACAAGTAAAAATTATGCTAAACGTAGCTGAAAGAATAAAAAATGGTAGAAGTTTTATCGCCTTTATTGAAGGAAAATATGGAGATAATGGAAATCATTTGCAAGAATTCTATACTGGTGTGTTGCATCCAGCATACCATAGCAAATGTAAAATTACGCCAATTGTTTTATATGATAGTTATAAAGTATATTCTGTATCATCACTAAAAAGAATAGAGCCAGAGGCACATATTTTAAAACCCATTACTTATGATGAATACAAAGATATGCCTAAAAACGAATTATCTTCTTTATTAAAACAAAGAATGCAAGAAAAACTTGATCAAATAAGTGAAAGAAAGTTACAAGAATCTAGTCAATTATGTAATAATGAAAAATAGTCTATCCGCTGATAGACTATTTTTATTTTAATCATCTTGATTAGTTAATTCAAAGATAGCATTACCGATAGCTTCACAAAGTTTATTTTTTTCCATCATATATGCTTGCTTTATACATTGATAAATAGCGGTTGAATTACTACTACCATGTCCTTTAACAATTGTTTTTTTAGCACCTAATACTACTGCACCACCATAATTATTATAATCCATAAAATCTTTAATTGCCATAATATCTTTTTTTAAAAGAAGAGCTCCCATTTTGGTTTTTACATTTTTTTTAAAAGTTTGTTTCAAAAGTTTTAAAAGTTCTAAACATGCTCCTTCGGTTGATTTTAATAAAACATTACCACTAAAACCATCGCAGATAACTAAATCATATTTCCCACTTAATAAATCGCGACTTTCCATATTGCCAACAAAGTTAATAGTGTTTGTATTATTTAAAAGTTGATAGGCTTCTTTATGAAGTTGGTCACCTTTTTCCTCTTCCGTACCTATATTTAAAAGAGCAGCTTTAGGAGCAGAAATATTATAAGCTTTTTCTAGATATAAACTTCCCATAATAGCGAACTGTTGTAAATGAATAGGATCGCAATCTACATTTGCGCCACTATCACAAATGGCTACAAATCCTTTTTTCATTGTTGGTAGTAGTGGACAAAAAGCAGGGCGCTTAACACCTTTTATACGACCAATTTTTAAAACTGTTCCGGCAAGAAGTGCTCCAGTTGAACCTATACTAACCATTGCACCAATTTCTTCATCATTTTTTAGTAATTCAAACGCTTTTACTAAAGAACTTTCTTTTTTATGTTTGATTGCTTCGGTAGGTTTATCATCGCAAGTAATGACATCTTTTGCATCTAATATTGATAATCTGTTGGCATCATAGGTGCGTGTATCAAGCTCTTTTTTTAAAATTGTTTCATCTCCAACTAAAATAATAGTCAAGTCAGATAGAGCATTAAGAGCTTGAATGGCTCCTTCAATATTTACTATTGGACTTTTATCACCACCGAAAGCGTCTACAATAATTTTAATCATATCATTTACCTCTTTTCGTAATATTTTACCATTAAATTTCATTTTAGTCAAGACTTGAACTTATGTATGTATATTGACAAACTTTCAATAAAATGATATGATATTACGCTGATAGCAAAAATGAATGAAGGGAGTAAAGATGTTAATACTATTTACAGATACAGATACTGATATGACACCTAGTCTTGCTAAAGAATATGGTTATCATTTAATTAGCATGCCATACATTATTGATGATAAAGTGATTTATCCATATGAGGATTTTGAAGAATTTAATTATAAAGAATTTTATGAAATGTTGAGAAAGGGAACGATACCAAAAACTTGTGCGGTTAGCCCTACTAAATATATTGAATATTTTGAACCTTTCTTTAGAAATGGTGATGATATTTTATATGTTCATTTTTCCACAAAATTAAGTGGAACTTTCAACGCTATGAATATAGCCATAGAAGAATTAAAAGAAAAGTATCCACAAAGAAAATTCTATACAATTGATACAAAAGGCATTACAATTTGTAGTTTAAATATATTAAAAGAAATAGGACAATTATACAAAGAGGGTAAAAATATTGACGAAATTTTAAAGTGGGCCGAAAATGAAGTGAATAAATTTGCTATTTATTTTTATGCAGATGATCTAAAGTTTTTTAAAAGAAGTGGACGTATTAGTAATTTTGCGGCAACGATGGGTACAATATTAGGCATTCATCCTATTATTTATATTGACTCAGAAGGTGTTATGAGTGCTATTTCTAAAGGAAAAGGTAAAATGGGAAGTTTGAAAAAACTTGCATCATATGTTGAAAAATTACAAGAAGATATAAAAAAATATCGTGTAATTATTGGCCATACAGATGCATCTAAAATGGCACAAATTTTAGGTGAGATGTTAAAAGAAAAATTTGGTGATGATTTAAATATTGAATATGTTATTGTTAATCCTACTGCTGGTGCTCATTGTGGACCTGATGGTGTTGGTGTGTGTTTTCATGCTATTCACAGATAGTAGATTAAAGAAATTTAAAAAATATAGTCTAAAATTATTTAAAATAAAAAATTTGCAATTTATCTAAAAAAGTAATATAATATTACTTATAGATAAAAGGGTTATCGCCAAGTGGTAAGGCAACAGGTTCTGACCCTGTCATTCGTAGGTTCGAATCCTACTAACCCTACCATTAGAAACGATAGGTATTGATAAACTAAAATTGTGTTGTCAATACCTTTTTTCTTTGTTAAACAGGGGTAAATCGTTCAAAAATAGCAATGTTTGGTTTAAATTTGAGCAGCGTTGAGCAAATTTTTTTAATTTCTAATACATTTCTAAATGAAAACTTACAAACATACACAAAAAATGAAACTACGATTTAACGATTACTCCTACAATTTAACGATTATGAGTACAAAATAACGATTACTTTTTTTAATGTGACTATCATTGCAGATAGAGTAAAGACATTTGCTGAGGATTATGCGAGTTCCAAATTGTCTCAAAGTGATTTTGATAGAAAGTATAATGAATTAAAGACAAAATATGACGAAGCATCTACAAAGTATCAAGAACTCGTCAAACTCAAAGAACATAGGATTTCACAATCAAAAGCAATTAATCTTTTCATTAAATCACTTGAAGAAAAACCACTCGTGCTAGATGAGTGGGATAATTCTTGCTGGGTATTGTTTGTAGATAAAGCAATAGTGCATAAAGACAAAGGCATAACATTTGTATTTAGCAATGGAAAAAATATCAAAATAGAAGCTATTTAGTGGGCTCCTTTTTTGCTTTTTTGCAGTTTTTGCAGTATAATATACGTGAAGTTGTAATTAGCAACAAAAGATAAATAGTAATTTGTAGAGTGGGTTGTATGGATTTGGAAAGATATTTAAGTGAAACAGAGTTATTAAATTATTCCTGTAGTTTGATTCAAAATCTTATAACTGCAAGAAAATGAAATGATTTAGAAAGATAGATTGTGATTTGAGGAGGTGGCTATGATGAAATTATACACACCTACCATTGAAGATTTGTGGTTCAGGGAGAAAATGCTCGGTGACGAGCAAACAATGTCATATAATCACGCTTACGGTGGAACGATTCCGTTTCCGGAAGAAAGATGGAAGAGTTGGTACGATAGGTGGATAACCAATCATGAAAACAAACGGTTCTATCGCTATATTAAAGAAAATGATACCTTCATAGGCGAGGTTGCATATCACTTTGATGAAGAACGGCAAAGGTATATGGCAGATGTCATCGTGTATGCACCGTATCGCAAAAAAGGTTACGGTAGCAAGGCACTACTTTTGTTATGTGATGTCGCAAAGGATAATGGAATAAACGAACTTTATGATGATATTGCCATTGACAATCCATCTATAGAATTATTCCTCAAGTGTGGATTTGCAGAAGCATTGCGTACAGACGAGTATGTTTTAGTAAAAAAGGAACTATGAATTCAACAAATTACAATTTATAGGGGTGTGCAGACACTTTCAAGGGTGTGCAAAAAATCAGTTGGAGTGTGCAATGTATCAAAATGTATCGTCCTTGCCATAAGTAAACATAGGTATTGATACACAGAAATTGTGTCATCAATGCCTTTTTTCTTGCAATAATGTATCACAATTAGCGATTAGAGGGACAAAGTAATGATTACCCCATAATTTAACGATTACTTTTTTGAATATAAATTTAAAATTTCCTTGACAAAGGGTACATATTAAACTGGACTCACGAATCGCTACAATGCACACTGTTAAGTTATAGCGTTATCTAAGGCGACTGATGTTGCTTTATCCATACTTGCTGATAATGTAAAGACTTTTATTGAACAGAACTTCGATGACCTATAAAAATGGATTGAAACTTAGATAAGAGTATTGATAAACATTCTTAAAAATAACTAAATAATTATTTATTTATACCTATTAGAGGATAAATCCTGATAGGTGTTTTTTTATTAGTTGTCATATTTACCCACTGTCAAAAAAACGAAAAAAATAGCAAAGTCAAAAGCGACTACAAAAGTTGTCTTAAATGACTACATTTTTTTATTTTTTGTGATATAATATAAGCAAGGTTGGAGGTAAAACTATGACAAATTTAAAAAAAAATTTAGATCATTATATGAATCGAAAAGGAATAAAGATGTATAGTCATCTACTTGTTGCAATTGCACATGAACTTGGAATTAAAGGACAAGAAGCTTATGAATTTGCTACAAGAGAAAAGGCTAATTTTTCTAAAATGCTAAAAGGTCAACGCTCACTTAAATATGAGTTTATCATACCTTTAGAAAGAATATTTGGAGTTTCATTAGCGAGATTACTTGACGAAGAAGCTTATAAATTGCCTGTTGAACCAAACGATGTGCCTTATATTAAAGGTTTTAGATACTATGCATATAAAGATGACCCAACTCTATATAACGAAGAGTTCAAAGAATTTTTAGGTTTTGATGGTCAAAGCAGCATTACTAAACAAGATGAATTTGGTAAAACATTCTTAGATTATGTGGTGGAATATAAATCGGTAAATGGTGTGAGATTCCTTCACGATACTTATCATCTAAAACTAAAATTCTATTTTAATCAGTTTTCAATAAAACCTAAAGGTATAGTTTGGACTAATAGTAATAATATGATTGAGTTTGCAAGACTAGTAGCAAGTATGAGTGATGCTGAATTATTTAACGACATTTATGACACTTACCATATGTTTGCATCTAATGGTTTTTATCTTTCAGATATGGTATATAGTCAACCTGATTTTTTAGAGTTGATACTTGATAACGAGCATCTATATAAAACAATTTTCGAGATTAAAAAATATGATTATGAATTAGAAAATATAGAAAATAGAAAACTTCAAAAAGGCGCATTCACATTCAATTCTATAAATCCGATTATTAATGGATGTCTAAATCACGCCCTAAATAATTTGAAAAAGTACAAGTCGCAAGCAGTAGATATTTTGAAATTTGGGATATTACATAATGAAAAAATAAAAAATAGCTTAAATCCTCAAAAGGAGATGAATCATTTCTACAAGACAAATGAACTTGGTGGTATATACGATAACGAGAATAATATCGTTGATGTAGCAATATTTGTTAAAAAACAAGATATTAATGATGTCGATATAAAAGTTCTTGTTGAAAAACTTCCTAAAATTGGAAATTTGTATTAATGGAGATAATGTACATGACAAAATGGTGTTTTAATTATGACTCTGGCCAATATGAATGGATAGATGAAGATGGTTATAGTTGAGACCAGGGAGAATATGTTTATAATTGGGATGATAGCGAATATCAAAGAGAACGAGAGGAGGATGAAGAAGATGAGTAAAGGGAAAGGTGTGTCAAGGAATACACATACAAAGCAACAAGTGAATCATTATGCAAATCAGCATAATCCTAATAACTCAGCAAACAAGGCAAATAACAATAATCACGCAAATCAATGTAATCCTAATAATTCAAATTATAAAGGAAATAAGTAAAAATTAAATATTAATACTTGCATACTCTAGGATGTTTAAATTCCTAGAGTTTTATATTTTTATAGTTCCAAAATTGCCTAAATTTTAACCCATTTATTGAAATAAAGAAGTTTCTCAGCTAGGAGGCATTTTTATGACAAACAAACAAAAATCTAGAATAATTGAATTGAGAAAACAATGGAATTTATTATTATGATAAATTCAGTATTCATATTTAATAAATTCCAATTTATTGGGATGTGCATTTGTATTAAACTATATCGTTCTTGTCATTGAAAATGAAGTCGTATTTTATCATAAGATAAGTACGATTTTTTATATTTTATATAAAGTTGATAAATATCTATATATTTTGCCAATTTTAGACTAGAATTAACTTCAAAAATCTTGGTGAAAAATTAAATGTAAAAATATATAAATTATCGTAGTTTTCTTTTTTTTATTGTTAAAATATGGTATAATGTTTGTATCAAGATTAGTTTAATGAAATTAGAGATGTATAATGAAGTGATTGAAGAGTATGTGGATAATTTATAGCAAATATTAAAAGAACTTCATCAAAATTTATATTTGATGTTAAAAGATATAGATGAAATATGGCAAAATGCAAAGGAATAAATTTATAGTTTTTTAAAAGAAAACAAAAATTATACAAAATCTCAATTAAATTTGAAACAGTATTAAAACAATAAGTAGTTGAAAGAGGAGGAAATTATGAAATCATATGCATCAAATCCTGGAATGTTAAAATTTTCAAAGAAAAAATTTAAAGAAGTGGCTCTTCTATTAGACCCAACTAAAGCAAAATTCTTTTTAAAGAAAAAGAGTTGGATTAAAAAACAAATTGCTACTGGTGATATTCAACCAGCTATGGTTATCTCAATTGATCCTTTAGTTATCTCTTGTTATTCTGACGAACTAGATGCTGTCATTTTGCTTGAATTTCCTAAAGAATTAGCAGTAAAATATCAATTCAAGTTAAACGAACGTCTTGTAACTTGTAATTGGTATATGGCTAAAAATATGTTTGCTTATTCGGATGATTTAATTATTGGACCGAATTGTAGTGGTAATTGGCGTGATGTTTATCCATTGTTAGGATTATTTGTATGTAAAGATGAAAATGCTTATTATGAAAATACCAATCTGTTTAAAGATGAAGATTACGAGTATTTAATGAAATTGACAACATCATATTTAGAAAAAAAGCCTAATAGTTATCGTGATGGATTCTTTTTCTTGTATAATGATTTATAAAAAGAGGTGAATAAAAATGAATTATAAAAAAATAAGTCAAACATTATTAGATTTAGGGTATATTGATGATAGGAGATTGCTGTGCCATTCTAATGCAAATGTTGCAGAAACTAGAAACTATGGTGTCTTTATGAAAGTAACTAGTACTTATCAAGGTAATCTTCCACGCTTTATGATTTTATCAATCAAAGATGATAAACTTTATATTTCTTTTGCAAAAGCATTTGGTGGCTTTAAAGCTTATTATGCATTTATTGAATTATCTAAAATCCACTTTATCAATCATAAGATAATTAATCAATTAACAGATCAATATTATTTAATGGTTGATGCTGATGATGGTCAATATCCATTTTATATTAATGTGACGAAAAACAGGAAAGATGGGAAAGCTTTAGTTGATGCAATTATTGAATATCATAATCAATTAAATCAAGGAAACAAAGAATAATTATGTTTATAAATATTCAATTATTAAAAAAGAATAATTTAAATATTTTATTGTCATAGGACAAATATTG
>ERZ779861.1967-NODE-1967-length-20905-cov-3.638561_pt1 | contig 20905 bp, 18 predicted proteins | sample MGYA00511558_ERZ779861 | MGnify/ENA primary metagenome ERZ779861 (study PRJEB29588, sample SAMEA2163432) | human gut metagenome | biome: human gut; feature: human-associated habitat; material: faeces | place: Denmark | collected 2008/2010 ...
TCCCGCCTTCTGCCAGAAGCCCCACAGCCACACTGGCCGGAACAAAAGCCCAGCTATCTCTTTTACGCAGAAAAAACTGAAGCTGGTTCATAATAGATAATGCCAGCTTCGGCTGCCGCCCCTGAAACAACTGATTATGCCAGTGGACAAATTCATACGACCAGTCCACATATACTTCATGGTCCAGATCCAACTGATCCTTTTCCACTTTCTCTGCGTTTCTCTCATTCCAGCTGTTCATATACCGGCTATCCTCTGCACACAAAAATACCATAGGCTCCGCAAAAACAGGACGCACCTGCACAGTAGCAGACTCAACTTTTACCACTGTAAAAGCAAGGTCTGTTATCCCTTCTTCCACTCCCAGATGAGCCTGATCCGCATCCTTTATCTCCAGTATAATATCCGGATTTTCCGCCATGAACCTCTCATACACAGGTGTCAGCAGATGAGTTCCTAAACTGTTCATCGAAGATATCCGAAGCTTCTCGCTTCCTCCATCCCGACCTAAAGCCAACATTTTTTCCAGTATCTCCTGATATTTCACTGCCAGTCCCAGAAATTTTTCTCCCTTATCTGTGAGCATTACACTGCGGCTTCCCTTTCCCCTTATAAAAAGAGAATAACCTAATTTCCGCTCCAAAATACGGATTTTGGTGCTTAAGGATGACTGACTGATGAATAATTTTTCCGCTGCTTTTGAAATGCTCTTACACCGGCAGATCTCTAAAAATGCCAGTATCTCCTGATCCATATCCTTTCTTTCCCCATTTCTCTTTTAACGATTTTCTATCAATAAAACAGACCTGATGTTTCATCCAATACCAGTACATCATTTTCGAAACGGTGTACTAGTACATCGTTTTCAAAGTAACTGTACCAGTCAAATATATTCAATCCATTCAATATAATATATGATTTTTCTGTATTTTACAAGATATACCTGCAATGATACACTCAGCTTGTATTAAAAATACGTTAACCAAATGTAAGACCCTGATAGGACATCAAAAACTTTTGGAGGTTTCCATGTTTACACCCGCTGATACTATTTCCATTCCAACATCCCGTCTGAAAGAAAACATCCCTGATATTGCTGCCATTACCGGCAACACTCTCTGGGGCTTCAGTCTTCTTCTGTCCAAGACAGCTTTAAACTATGCCCCCACCAGTATTCTGCTGTCTATGCGCTTTATCATCGCATTTTTACTAATGAATTTAATCCTTCTTTTTAAAATAGAACGCATCTCGCTAAAAGGCAAAAACATCCTTCCTGTACTCCTTCTGGCATTGAATGATGTAGCCTATTTTTACTGCGAAAGCTATGGCATCGCCCTTACCAACAGCATGTTCACAGGTGTAGTATTATCCCTGATCCCGATCCTGGCAATGGGACTTTCTGCTCTCTTCTTAAAAGAATTTCCAACTCTGCGCCAGATCCTTTTCAGCTTTCTCCCGGTAGCCGGTGTAGTCATCATCATATTGGCCGGCAGCTCCTCAGGCGCAATCCAGCCGGTGGGCATCCTTTTTGTTCTTTCTGCCTGCTTTTTATCTGCAACCCAGCGTGTGATCAACAGGAAAGCAGCTGTAAATTTTTCTGCATTTGAACGCACTTATTTCACTATTTGCAGCTCCTGTCTCTTTTTCACCACCAATGCAGTCCACCAACTGGGCGGTAATGCCATGAAACTGCTTCACTACGCCACCATCCCCGGCTTTATCATCCCGGTACTGATCCTTAGTATCTTCTGCTCTGTTACCTGCAATATCCTGGTAAATTATGCAGCTGGAAAAATGTCCGTCGGCAGGCTTGCTGCTTTCTCTAACCTGCAGACCATGTGGTCCATGTTCGCAGGAGTATTGTTTCTTCGGGAACCCTTTGGCCTGTCCTCCTTTATTGGTTCAGTTCTGATCATATACGGCATATGGCATGTTACAAAATAAAATAGGCAGCTATTTCTTCTTAGCTGCCTACCCGCCAATGGAATATTTGGATTCAGACATTACCCACGCCTTCCTACGGTCTGTAATTGTATTATCATATATCAGTAAAAATATCAATCATTTAAGAAAACATTCAGGAATTTCGCTTTTAACAAGGCATCTCTTTTTCTTTCTGTATAGCTCAGAAGTTTTTTACTGTAAGTTTAAACAATTCTGACTCTTGGCCTAACAATTAAGAAAAAGTCCCATGTCAATCTTGTATGTAGACACTGGACTTTATTCCTTGTGAAATGACTGAAAACCAAGAGAACTACATAGCAGAGTCATTCCGTGCTGTCGCATCAGGTACAATCTTGCGCTGCTGCATCAGTACAATGGAAACCATCACAATGATGATTCCCAGATAGCGCGTAACAGTCAGCTTTTCGCCGAGAACCAGCATGCCCAAGACAGTTGCCATCACTGTCTCCATCGAAGCAATGACGGGAACCCTACTACTTTCATGTATTTGACGCACCCCTTGATAATAAAAAAGATAGCCAATCGCTGTAGGAATCAGCGCATAAAGAAAACCCAACCACATGATGTGGATAGTAAACGTGATAGGCGTTTCCCACTGCCGCATGAATACAGCCAAAAACAGGGCTGCGAACAGGTAGCTGTAGGTACTGATAACAAACGGGTCACTATCCTCTCCAGCGAGCTTTCCGAAAATAGCGGTCAAAGCATAACAGAAGCCAGATACTACGCCAAAGAAAATCCCCGAAATGGACAGCGAAGAAGCCGTAAATTGTCCACCAGTAGCCGCCAATACACATCCTATTACATTAATCAGGAGTGCAATGCACTTATGGGAAGTAATCCGCTCATGGAAGAAAATCGCAGAAAGAATTGCAGTGAAAACAGGGGCGACATTCAGCAATACTGCACTGACCGTTACTCCAATCTGCACCACAGCCCAGCTGTAGAAAACATTATAAACACCATGGCAGATCAATCCCAGCATTGCGCTGAAGAAAAGAATTCTTTTACTAACACGAAAAACCAAAATTCCAGAACGGATCAGTGTGACAACCAGCAGGATTACAAAAGCGAAAGCCATGCGCAAAAAGCTAATAGTTATAGCAGAGGCACCGGCATCAGATATCAACCTGATAAACAATCCAATGCTTCCCCACAGACATCCAGCAATGAAAACCAGAATTGAACCGTGTTCAAAAATCATGTTTTTCTGCTTCAAAAAAACTGGTTCCCCCTTTCTGCCAATTCCATCGGAGTGAGCAATACAACGCCCTGTTTGGAATCGTTTTCCAGAATACGCACCTCACTTTTGACACCACCGATATGCATACACTCCAGATTGACGCAGCAAATGAGCCGCTTTCCCAGCAGATTATTCGGCTGGGAAAGCTCTGTCAACTGTGCGGGGAATGTTTTTCACCCAGTTCCAAACCAAAGTCCAACGTGACACTATAAGCCAACTTTCGACCATTTTGTTGATGGAAACGGATGTGTCTTTTCCCCACAGGAAATCCGAAGATACTGGTTGATCATGTCATTTGTACACCATATGTGTGTTATTGATACTGATGAAGTCTGATCTTTTAAAACAGGGTTTCACAAGATCAGTATCATAAGCCATCTGAAAAAATATCAAACTTCTATCAATATTCAAAAAAATGCATTTGCTCATTTATAGCTATGAATACTCATAACTTCCCATCTTCTTATGGAACAATGGATCACTTGGAATATTGCAGTCAATTCCCATATCCATTGACATCTTTCTTGCAAGAACCTGCATAGGAACTACGTACTCCATAGATGAAAAATACCCATCCTCCTTAAATGGATAAACCAGATTTCTCTGTGTTGCAAGAGACTCATCAGAGGTAATCATGTAATTGTGGGCATGACGTTCTTCTTCAAAGTACTTCATCATATGAACCATGCGCTCTAAATGCTTACTCTTATTTCCCAGATACAGGATATAAGTATCCTTATCAATCGCATGATAGATTCCATGCATAAACTCTTCCAGTTCATAGCCCGTTACACTGTATCGCGCTGCTTCTAGAATCTTTAAAGTTCCCTCTAACATAGCGCCCATACAAGAATCACAACCGATCACAATGATTCTTTTGCACTTTAACAAATCTTCTTTATTGGTCTTATACCAATCCCATGCTTTCTGAGCAATATCCGGGATTCCATCTGAGGTTTCTACCATTGCTCTTGTAAGTTCTTCTTTTCTTTCTCCTGTGATCTTTCCTGTTTTTTCTGCCAGTTTCATACCTAACAATGCCAAAGTAGCCACAGAGCCTTCATAGCCCTTTGTCTTAGGTCCAGCCAGCTCTTCACCTACCGCCAGCAAAACAGTACGATCCGCATGTTCTGTAACCGGAGCTTGTATATTGGCAGTAATTGCCAACGTCATCAACCCTAATGCTTTTGCCTTATCCAGTGCCTTAATGGTACTGGTACTTCTTCCTGCCTGTGAAATACCAATGACCAGTGTATTTTTATTAAATACCTTTTCATTATCCACAAACTCCATTGGATACATAGCAAAAACTTTTATCTGCATGGTATCTTCCATTACTTTTCTTGCCGATACTGCTGCATGATAACTGGTACCTGAACCAAGTACATAGACTTGTTCGATTTTACCATCACAGCAATATTCCAGTGCCGTTTTCAGCAGTTCATCCTGCTCATCCACAATGTGTCTTACTGCCTCTTTCGATTCCAGGATATAATCATACATATCCTTTCTGTTAAAGATTGCTTCTGCTTCCTCTGCAGTAGGGTAACTGCTGATTGTTCCATCTCTCTGCACTGTAATGGAGCAATATTTATTGGCATATAAACATGCATCATGCAAACTGTCACCCATAGACAACCTAGCTGTCATAGAACCTAAAAATCCATCTCCAGCTCCTGTGGTATCCTTGCTGCATACCGAAATTCCCGGTGCCTGATAAGCCCGGTCTCCCTCTATACAGAAGAATCCATTTTCACCCAGAGTAACTACGATATCACCCACGCCATAAGCCTGACGCATTTTTCCTGCACACTCTTCCCAATTGCCTGGAGTATACTCTACACCTGCAAGATCCAGCATTCTTCCAATCTCTACTTCATTTAAAATGAGAATGCTGATATCTCCCCAGTAATCCGGAACATAATCTGGAACAGGTGATGGATTCGCAACAGTTTTAATTCCCAGTTCTCTCGCTTTTCTAAGGATATGCCGTACACTCTGCTCATTGATTTCATAGCCGGTAATACAATACTGGGCATCCTTCATTGCTTCTAAAGCCTGATCAATCTCTTCATCTGGTATTTTCTGCTCATTATGTGCACCCAAAACAATCATATTTCTTCCAGCATCGTCAATAAGAACAACTCCCGAAGTATCTTTGATTCCTTCTCCTAATACTACATATGTATCATCAATCCCAGCTTCTTTTAATACCTCTTTACCTTTATAGTACCAGTCACCGCCCTTTACATGGGCTACCATTGCAACATCTGCCCCCACTCTGGCAGCTGCAACAGCCGCATTAGTTCCTTTTGCACCATCCATTCCCGCGCTTGTTTTTAACGCACGAATGGTCTCTCCTGGTTTTGGCAGTTCATGTACTCTTACTGCCTGAGATACATTATGAGAATAAGCTACAATTACCTGTGGTCTGTTCACCATCTTGCCCTCCCTTTATTTTACGTACTCACGTTTTTTACTATCTAAAGATTATCTGAGAATCGGTGAATCCAGATATTTTCTTGAAACGACATGATCTGCCGTCTTACGATCACAACACATAATACACTCTGGCACATAAGCAGGAAACAATGTAACCGGATATTCTACAGTCGGTTCACTGAACATTGCCACTCTCACAACTGTTTCTTTCCAGGAACCGGTCATTACAATAAATATCGCTCTCTTTGCAGTCAACATAGACTTCATACCAATAGTAATACCATTCGGTGGAAGAGCCTCGTAACAACCGCCGAATTCACGTTCTGCATAAGCAATAATGGTTTCATCCGTAATATGAACCGCCCTTGTTTTTGATTTTGCATACTGCTCTAAAGTAATATGATGAACATTAGAAATCGGACGTTCATTCCAACCAACTAGTCCCTTACAACCAACACCGCCAAGAATGGTGTCTACGCCGCCTAATTCCTCAATCTTATTGTCAATCAAATCAGGATCTGCCGGATCTGGGAAAAATCTCTGATCTTCTGGTACATTTAATTCAGGATCAATGCGTCCATAAAAACTCTGGGTCATCTTTCCTCTCATACTGAAGCGAAGGTTAGTAACAGGAAGAAGACGATATTCCCAATCCAACCACTGGTCTACATGGAATACATACAAATTCTTTAAACTAATCCGTTCCTCATTGACCCGTCGGATAAATATATCATAAACACCATTAATGCCGCCAGGAAGTATCCACACCGTCTTTTTTCCTTCTTTATTATGTTCAATCACCTCATCTGTAATCATATTTCCAATTTTTTCTAACAGCGCTGTTTTATCTTCACCCATCATTAAATTCATTTTCCGATCAGGATGATCCGCCAGCTCATCCACCGGAATGGAGCACCACTTGCGTAAATCTTCTCTGGAAACAACATATTCCTTCATATTCTTTTCCTCCTAAAAAACGCTTGATTTTTGAACAACACATTAACCTTTTACACCTGACATGGTAATCCCTTCAATTACATATCTCTGGAATATAAGGTAAATCAACAGCGGCGGAAGCATTGCTATCAGCATCGCTGCAATTTTTACTCGCGGATCAACCCAGAAATTCGGACTAAGCATATTGGAAATGGTAACACTAATAGGTTTGATCTTCTGCCCTGTTACCAGAGACGGCCATAAATACTGTCCCCATGTTTTCATAAACATAAGTACTACCGTAGTAAGAATACCATTTCGCATAAGTGGCAGAACAATTCTTCCATATATTTGAAAATGTCCCGCCCCATCAATTCTCGCTGATTCTATAAATGAAAGAGGCAAATCTTCCAGAAACTGCATCATAATGAATACAGAAAGAGCTGAAACCATCATAGGAAAAGAGATTCCAGCAAAGGTATCAGAAAGCCCCAGACCAAATACCAGACGATACAACGGGATAATGTATAAAACCTGAGGAAGCATCATACTCACCATCATTGAACCAAAGAAAAATTTTTTTAATGGAAACTGATAGAATGTAAACTCGTAAGCAGCCAGAGAACTAATCACCAATATTCCTACCACTGTAATGCCAGTATAAATAAATGTATGAATCGTTGCTGTTGCAATATCAATGGTCACCAATGCCTCTTTGCACTTTAAAATTCCATTTGCCAGAGAATTTGGAAAAAAAGTTTTCGTTAAATTATTGGAATCCAGAGAAAAAGCTCCACTAAATAAAATCCATACAGGAAACAGACAAATCAATGCCCATACAGATGCCAGTAAAGCAAGTACTGTCTGTTCTGCTTTTTTCTTTGTTTTCATACAAGCTCACCTCCTACACATTCTTACGGCGTGCCTTAAACTGTACTACCGTCACTGCCAGAATCGCTATCATAAGCGTGACACCTTCTGCGCAGGCTCTGCCAAGACCAGATTTACCACCCAAATAAATATTACGTACCATTTCCATAACTGGGAATGACATAACCTGTCCAGGACCACCTACGCTGTTGACATCACTTCCACTGGAAATAATCCACGGAATGTCATAAACCTGAAGTGCACTGATAAAACCATATGTAATTACAAAAAATAAGATTGGTTCCAGAAGAGGAATAGTGATATCAACCATTTTTCGGAAAGTAGATGCTCCATCGATCTCAGCTGCTTCATAAATGTCCGGTGAGATATCTGCCATACCAGCACTGATGATGACAAAGTTAAATCCTGCAGAATTCCATACATCCACCATTAAAACATATACAATGGCATATAGTTCTGTACTATCCCAGGTAATGCCCCGTCCAATTCCAATATTAGCCAGTGCAGATGCAACCAACCCTGTACCAGTTGTCATAAACCACTGCCAAATACCCGCACATAAGAATAATGGAAGTACATAAGGTACAAAGTATGCACCACGGAATATATTAAACAGCTTCTGTGAAAGCTGTCTGGTAATCAAAGCCAGAACCAATGAAAGTGTCAAACCCACAAGCAATGTCATTGGAACATAAATAGCAAGGTTTTTAATTGATTTTAAGAAACGAAGAGATGTTGTTCCTTTTCCTGATAATATCAACTGATAATTTGATAATCCCACAAAATTCACTTTGCCTCTGCTAGAAACTGACCAGTCCGTAAAACTCATGACTACGCCCTGAATAAAAGGATAAAAAATAAAGACGGCAAACAGTAGGAAAAATGGAAGAATCCCCAGATAATTCAAGGAATATCTTCGGGCTTTATATAAAAACGACGTTTTTCTATCTTTCATCGTCTTTCCTCCTTGTTATAATAAAATCAAGAGATGCTGCAGAAAAGCCTTATCTTCTTTCTGCAGCACCTCTTTTATACCTTATATTACTTCAGCTGCATTAGGGACTGCCTCTTATTACTCACCAGCCTCTGCATAGAGACCATTGATCGCATCAATAAACTGCTGTGCTCCATCTTCTGGAGTTGTAGATCCATTTGCAACTCCAGGAGCTACATCACCAATTGCACTAGTCCAGAATACACTGCTATGTCCAAAATCCATCTGGTTCATACCACACTTTAATCCCTTTGCCAGAATTGCTAACATTTCTGTCTTCTGGGTTTCTGGATCATCCATAACATCTTCACGCAGCATAGAACGTCCGATCACCTGTGCAAACTTCTGCTGTACTTCGTATGATCCCATCTTCTTTAACCAACCGCGGATTGCTTCATTTCTGTCTTCATCACCAGTATTGATTCCATACATAAAATCCCAACCCTGAAGTCCGCCAGTCCATCCATTCTCGTCATAAGATGGAATCAGCTGTACATCATAATGTGTTCCAGCCTGAATATAATCCGGCTCATTCCACGGTCCAACACAAATAAATCCCAACTCATTTGACTTAAATGCTTCTGAAGCAGCGTCATCATTATAAGACATTCCATTAGAATAGCTTTCCAGCTTCTTAATGGTTTCAAATGTACGTACTGTCTGCTCTGGTTTTAAAGTAGTTTCCCCATTCTCTACTCCTACAGTCAGATTCTGTGCATCACTTGCTAAAACAGCACCTGGGCAATAGTATCCTCCTTGTGCCCAGGAATGAGTCGCATCAATTCCTGCTGCTTTTACTTTTTCGCACTCGTCAAAGAATACATCCCATGATGTAAGCTGTTCATTTTTCCAGTCAATTCCTGCTTTTTCAAGAACATCTGTATTTCTGAATATAATCGGAACATGGCTAATAAATGGAATTGCCCACATTCCGCCATCCTGTGATACCGCATCAATCGCTGTATCATAAAATCCATCCTTATATCCTTCTTCTGAATCAAAAACTGGTGTCAAATCAAGAATATCGATGACTTCCTTATACTGACGCATATTTCGAGCACTGGCAAAGAACATGTCAGGAAGTCCTACACCAGCCATAAGGCCTGTCAGAAGATCAGCATCATTTTTACCAACCAATGTAATGGAATTGACCTTCGGGTTTTCTTCGCAGTATTCTTTTACCCACTGATTCAATAATTTTCCCTGGTCATTTAAAACTGCATCTGAATATACCCAGAATACCAGATCATACTTTCCGTCTGATGTAGTACCGCCTACATCAGCCTGTGCTGCACCACCAGATGAAGAACCATTCGATTCTGCTGTTTTTCCTTGTTTCCTTCCACTATTATTTCCAGATGTGTTACTTTGAGTACCTAAACCACATCCAGACAATACTCCTGCTGCTAATGCTGCCGACAGTACCAAACTTAATGCTTTTTTCATAAAACCATCTTTTTTTATTTTATTTTCTCCGCTCTTTGTTATAAATTCGAGCGCAATATTCCATAAAAAGCAACTCACGCCGGACCATAAGAACCATTCCCTTTTCCAGCGAAGTCTGATATCATCATCTTCGGAACCTCTTTTTCTTTTAATAATTCCGATAATTCGGATACTTAATTTTTTAACCGTGCAAAAAAGCAACTGTTAGATGCTACCCCACCAGTAAAAACAAATATTTCAGGATCTAAAAATGGCTGATATTGATTACAAATGCTGATAACACATACAATGCTGTTTCTGTGATTGCTTCTGCTTCCTGTTTGCAGCAGGCTTCAAATACCTCTTGTGCAATTTTATAATGATTGGTCACAGTAGAAAATCATTGTCCAGAAGCAAGTACTTCCATCACACTACCGGAAATCAGAAGCTGACTTTTAAAATCTACATATCCTCTCTCCAATTCCTATTGCAATAATGTCAGCATTCTCTGCTATTTTATTTTTCAGTTTCCACAATTCTTCAATCAACTGTACCAGCCAAATACCACTGTTCGTATATATCTGCGGATACTTGATTAATTCCAAAATCCCTGCATGTTCTGTAATCACACCAATCGATACACTGGTTTCTCCTACATCTACAGTTCTTTTTTCTTCATTTTTACCCACGGTAACCCCATTTGGTATGAATGTCCCTTTGCAGACCCAGTATTGCAACTGCTGCAGCTCCAAATAACCCACCGTTATAACCAAGTGGCGTTGGCTCTATAGAAAAAAGCTCTTTCCAGCGTTCTTGCTTGTAATGAAAGCGGTTCAGTCCATCTTCCAGAGCCGCCTCATATGCTCTATATGCAAGAGACAATCCTCCTCCGATGATAACTTTTTGGGGATCCATCATGTTGCAGGCTGATGCGATTACCTTTGAAAGATAGTATCCTTCCTGCATAAAGGTCTGCTTTGCTATGAAATCTCCCTGGTCTGCAATGTTTAACAGTGTCTGTCCATTAATTTCCGGTAATTTTCCAGCATCTTCTGGTGCAAGATTCAAATATGTCTCAACAAGTCCCCGTCCAGAAGCATATGCCTCCAAGCAGCCTTTCATGGTGTGGTTTTTCAGCGGTCTGCCATCCTCTTCTACGACACACATCCCATATTCTCCCGCAAAACCATGTGCACCATAGTAAAGTTCTCCATTTAGAAACATAGCACCGCCAATACCATTACTAACTGTCATATATAGATAGTCATCCAGGTACTTACACGCACCGAATATTTTTTCAGCCAAGCAACATGAATTTGTATCCTTTTCAATAAATACCGGCAAAGAAAATTCTGTTTCCAAAATAGTTCTAATTGGCACCTGATAGATTCCCATGAATGTTGCACTAATCCAAATGCCTTCCTTTGGATCCGCAAACCCAGGTATATTAACGCCGATTGCCAAAAAATCCTTATCCTGACTATTTTTTTCAATCAATATATGTATGCTCTTTATAATCTTGCGCAAAACCTGCTCTGATTCATAACTTTGCCAAACGTGTTTTTCAACAGCATAAATTTCTCCCGTAGCTGTCACGAGTCCAGTCGCGAGTTTTGAGCCGCCAATATCCACTGAAATATAGCATTGTGTTTTCACATGTTTCCCTCCAGACAATCTACTTTATTTTTCTCCAGAAACAGAAATCTTTCAGCAACGTTTATCCTTCTTTCGTCGATTCTTCTTGCGTCAAAGGTACACCAAAGCTCGGCTGCATGGCTTTTTTCAGCGCCATTCCAACACTTTTGGACATATCCAGTCCAAGGTGATCTGAGATTTCATATGTAAGAATCTGTAGTGGCACAAGATACTCCAGTACATTCACAAATTCCACGTTTGAAGCATCAAAGGCAATTTCCATCGGAACGGTAAAAGGATCTTTGGCACTGTGAATCAAAATGCGAGCGGCCCCTACATTTTCCTTTGTCAGCAAATCGTACAGTTGAAGCATTCTTTGCTTCTCTACGCCCTCTTCAGCACAAATAAAGACAATAATTTCATCGTTTGTAATGGAGCGAATATGTCCGTGCATAAACTCCTCAAGTTCTACCGCAATGCTGGGCTTACGGTGCGACTCAACAAATTTCAGCACAATCTCATTGACCGTTGAAAAGTTGGCACCATAACCGATTAAATGAAATCTTCCAGCGCCCATTGCTACATCCATATAACGATCAAACCAAGCCAGTGTTTTTTCGTAAGCATCGTCCACTGCTGCTGGCAAATGCTCCATTCCTGCCATATAGCTTTCATATTCTTCCACTGTCAGCTTGCCAGTTTGATACGCTGCTTCAATGAATGCCAGTAAAAACAGAAAAATACCGGTTGAATGCCCTTTTGTAGAAGGCAGACCAAACTCGCGGCGTGATGGCTTGAAAATCACAACATCCGAAGTCTGTGCCAACACTCCCTCCGGTTCCAACGTACAGCACGCAACCGAGATTCCTTTCTTCTTGGCTTCTCTTGCAATCAGCACTGGTCCCTTTGTCCTCCCGGACTCAGCTGGACAAATCAGCAGCATATCCTCTGACTTATAAATACCCGATGGGTCAAAGCCCTCATGATGCAAAAAAAGTCCCGGAGTTGAATAGGTTGCATCCACTTGCAGCAGCTTATTTGCAGCGTATTTCAGCGCAATCGAAGCACATCCGGGCGACCCGTTTCCTACAATATAAATCCTCTTGAACGAATGAGTCTTATAAAGCTCTACAAAGTCTTTTATGTACTGTTCTTTGTTTTTCAGAATCTGAGCGAAGATTTCTGCCTCTTCTGCAATTTCCCGTAACATATCCCTTGCATGTTCACTTTTCATAACTGTAAATCCTTCCTTCCTTGTTATTTGCACTACACTTTTATACCATACGTGAAAATTTCTTGAATGACTTTGCACCGAAACAATCGATACACAATCTGTGGTGGTAGCATTGCAACCAGCATTCCCCTTGTTGCGCCAGCACCATATCGGCATACATCATGGACGGTACAAATCTATATTTTTTATATCAATTTCTCTTTCAACACATATTTTGCAACTCAATTGACACACACTCGCGTATGAAGTATAATAATGTATAATAATAATTGCTTTTTACTTTATTTTTCTGTAATCTTATTGTAATTATACAACTTGAATACATACTTGTGAAATCAAAAAATTTAATAGCTACCATTCAAATTGTTGCTGGAGGGTCTTATGGACATTAATCAATACGAAGTTTTTATAAAGGTCATCGAGACAGGAAGCGTCAGTGCTGCAGCTGCTGAAACTGGCTATACCCAATCAGCCGTTAGCTATATACTTAAAATGGTTGAAAAGCAATTTGACCTTCAATTGGTCGATCGAACAAGAAACGGCGTTAGCTTAACAAAATGTGGCGAGGAAGTCTTTCCTGAAATCATTTCTGTAGTGGAAGTCAATCGGCGTCTTTGTGAGCATGTTGATCAGATTAAAAACCTGTTATGCGGCGAAGTTGTCTTAGGTGGAGTAGCCAGCGTCAAAATGCTATATTTCCTTCCAATTATTAAGAAATTTCATACCATCCATCCAAATGTTTCGTTTCGTTTTGTTGATGGCGTTCATCAAATACAGGACTTATCGGAACGCAGGATCGATTTGGCAATCATCACATATAAGAAAGAAATCAGGGACGAGTATTTCTTCGTTAAAGATGACCCGCTGCTTGTCGTTTTGCCTCCTGATTGTAGGGATTATGATAACGGTACCTTTCCTATTCGAGATTTTTCCAAATTCAAATTTATCTCCGTGTCAGACAGCGATGAGTATGGTATCACAGAAGAACTAAAGCAGCTTGGCGTATTCAATTCCGCACCTCTTGTGACAGATGACTCATACTCCGCGCTGGCCGCAGTTGCGCAGGGTCTGGGCGTCACGGTTCTGCCTGAACTTTCAATTCAGACCAAAAGAGGGTATAGATTACGTACCGTTGGTATGTCTCCCAGCCATTTCAGACGCCTGTGCCTTTGCAAATCTCAAAATAGACTTCTTTCTCCTGCTGCAGAAGCTTTTTATCGTTTTTGCACGCTTGAGCTTCCTACACTGGTTCACGGTAACCAGTTGGATTTTCTTTAATCTTTTCGGAAGCTTTACGACAAAATAAAAGTCGCCTGCTGTTTTACCGCAAGCAACTATTATTCTGCCACTTTTCAATGAATATTGAAACTGCTATGTTTTTTGTAGAGGTCAGAAGCAAGTCTGCATAACACCGTTATGTCCACCGATACTCCTTATCATTTGCTTCTTTCGTGGAGAAACAGAATCCTTTCCATTTACAGATAACTCATAACCCTCTAATTTGGGCAGCTCCTTAATGTAATAGTGTGCTGTATCCTTACCACTTGTAATGAACGGGCATCCGATCTTACTTACCGTTATTATCCTCTAGCTTTCCAGAATCATAAAGCTGGTTTGTCGAATTCTTCCAGAGAAAAAGTGCATCCCCTGTTTCGGTATCCGGCAGATTCGCTCCATTTCCTGCTGTTATCTCTCTGTTCTTCAAACATTTCAATATCATCCGAAAATGCCCCAGATGCGGTTTCATTCAAAAACCCTCATAATATTCACATAAATATCCGAACCAATCCCCAAAATACAAAAACAGATACTGACCATCATCCGATCAGTACCTGTTTTCCATCAAATGCAAATCCATAATGCCGGATTCGCTCTTTTTCTATTCCTCTTGCAAGTAATTCCCCATCATACTGCTTTGTTTCTATCTGCTCTAATGCCGTCTGTACAGTTTCCTCCAAAGATTTTTCTTTTCCCGGATTTCTCACTTTAAACTCCAGAATAAAAGCCAAACTATCTGCATTTTTCTGGTTCTTTGGGATCATCATTACATCGTATCGCCCAAACCCGCTTTCACGATTAGACCGGATTTCATACTGTTCTGCCTGGTCTGCAAGAAGTCCCAGAACAAAACCATGATAAAAACGTTCTGGCTCGCTATGCTTACCTCCTTCTTTTCCTGTATCAAAAAAGCTGAATGTTGCAACGGACACATCATTCATATAGTAATTCATAGCATCCACATCGCCCTGGAACAACGCTTTTACAAATCGATTATAACTGGTCTGTGTCATGCCAAACCAGCCCTTAAACATGCCTGAAAACATACTGGCCGTTTCCAGATTTGTGATACTCAAATGATACCATGGTTCCCGGATCAGGCCACGATATTCTACCTGTTCCGCCTTTAAATACCCACTGGCTAAAAGCAGACTCCAGATTGCATTCTCATTCCTTCCAAGCTGATCAAATACGATCTGTTCATCAAATGTGACCACTATCTGTCGTCCTTGCAAAAGTTCTTCCATCTTTTCCTTAATCTCCCCGGAAGCAGTCTGGATCAGACGGCTTACCAGACTGTTAGAACTTGTTGACGCCCAGAACGGCTGCAGTTTTCTGGTATCCAGATAATTGGTGATAGACCATGGATTGTAAATATCATGCAGGCTTCCAAAGATAAAGCCATCGTACCATTCTTTTACATCTGTCTTTTTATCCTCCAGCCCAGTCTGTTCCAGAGCTGCAAATACCTCCTCTTCCGTAAAACCAAAACAATCCGCATACTCTTCTGAAGTGATCGTTATGACTTTCAGATTATTCAGATCTGAAAATACAGATTCCTTGGATACCCGGGTAATGCCCGTCATAACAGCACGTTCCAGATATGGATTCGTTTTTAAAGCAGAATTAAATAAGCCGCGGATAAAATTAATAAATTCGTTCCAATATCCATGCACATACGCCTCCTGCATAGGCGTATCATACTCGTCAAGCAGAAAGATACTGCGCTTTTTCCAGTAATGATGCAAATAGTAAGATAAATTTTTCAAAGCATCCTGAGCTGTCACATCATCCATCTCGCAATTCATTACTTTTGTAAACTGATGTTTTTCTGCTTCTGTAAAACATAATGCATCCAGAAGATAGCGGTGCTGACGGTAAGTGTCACCAATAATATGTCGGATTTTCTGCACTGTATCTCCATAACAATCCTGTTTTACATCTGCAAAACTTAAATAAATAACAGGATAACTCCCCTGGATATTCCGGTATTTCAGATCAGACCAGATATTAAGTCCTTCAAACAGATCCCCTCTGTGTTCATATTGCCGGGAAAAAAAGCAGTTCAACATACTCATATTTAACGTTTTTCCAAACCGGCGCGGACGGGTGATCAGCGTAACTGCATCCCCTGACTCCCACCATTTCTTAATAAAATCAGTTTTATCCACCAAAAAGCAGTTATGCTCCCGCAAAAAAGCGAAATCCTGACTTCCGATACTGATTTTCAAGTTCATATGTTCACCTGCCCTTCCTTCTCTATTACCCTCTTCACTTCTCACTTAATATCCTGAGCAATTCCTCATTTATCTTCCCATTACCAGCCAGAACAGCCCCCGGCATTCCCACAGGCAGTTCCTTTCCTGCAAAATCCGTTACTTTTCCCCCGGCTTCCTCGATGAGAAGCTTTGCTGCTGAAAAATCCCAGGGCTGTAAGATTGCCTCAAAGAACGCATCCACTCTCCCACAAGCTACATATGCCATGTCAAGAGCCGCGGAGCCTAAACGACGGATATCCTGACAGGACAGAAATACTTCTTTAAATACCTTAAAATTCCAGTCTGCCAGTTCATGATAATAAGGACTTGTTCCAATAGTAACAAGGCTTTCTGACAATGTTTCTGCACCGCTTACATGGATGGGATCACCGTTTAAAAATGCCCCTTCTCCTTTTTTGGCAATAAACAGTTCATCTGTATAAGGCTGATACACAATTCCAAGCACCACCTCACCAGCCTCTGCATAAGCCAGTGAAAGGGTACTGTGACGGAAATCATGGATCAGATTAGTAGTCCCATCTACCGGATCCAGGATCCAGAAATCCCCGCTCCTGTCAATAGAACTGTTATCCTGCTCTTCTCCCATAAACTGTACCTGTGGATACATAGAATACAAGCCCTCTTTTACCAGCTTCTGCACCTGGATATCCACCTGAGTCACATAATCACAGGTTCCTTTTTCTTTTACCTGGGATACGCGGCTGCTGTCTGCAAACAGCGGCTTCATCTTCCTTACTAACTCAACTATTTTTCCTGCATCCACCTTCATTTATCGTACCTCCACCTTTAAGACCAAATATCTTTTCCAATAATTAATGGATGATTTTATTATAATAGTTTTTAAGGAAAAGTCCAGCATCCAGATACCTTTTAAATACCTTCATTTTTTTGTACATGGCATTTTTATTAACTGAACTGTAATGCACCCACATAAAACAGATATTTACAAAAACACCGGCTATTTTTTAGCCGGTGTTCCTACACTTTGCAGTATATTAAAACGATTTGATTTCCACATTCACCCCTGGAAATCACGCCTCATCAATAGCATGACCAATATCATGTCTCATGTATTTGTTCTCAAAATTGACCCATTCCGTTGCCTTATAAGCATTGGCTCTGGCCTCTTTTAAGTCTTTTCCTGTAGCTGTCACTCCCAGGACACGGCCACCGTTTGTCAGAATATTTCCCTCTGCATCAAACTTGCTGCCGGCATGGAATACATAATAGCCATCTTTATCCTTAAAGTTCTCAAGACCTGTGATCTTCTTACCCTTTTCATAATGCTCCGGATAGCCATCAGAAGCCAGCACTACGCACACAGCCGCATTATACTCAAACTGCAGGTCGATCTGATCTAAAGTGCCGTCTACACATGCCTCAAATACATCTACAATGTCATTTTTCATTCTCGGAAGCACTACCTGGGTCTCCGGATCGCCGAAACGTGCATTGTATTCCAGAACCTTTGGTCCATCCGCTGTGAGCATTAAACCAAAGAAGATAATTCCCTTAAACTCACGGCCTTCTGCCTTCATGGCATCTACTGTCGCCTGGTAGATATGCTTCTTGCAGAATTCATCTACCTCTAGAGTATAGAATGGGCTTGGTGAAAATGTTCCCATACCGCCTGTATTTAAGCCCTGATCTCCGTCCTTTGCACGCTTGTGGTCCTGGGCGGAAGTCATGATCTTAATGGTCTTTCCATCTACAAAGGACAATACAGAAACCTCACGGCCGGTCATAAACTGCTCTACTACAATACGGTCGCCAGCATGTCCAAACTGCTTATCTAACATGAGAGTCTTAACGCCTTCTTTTGCCTCTTCCCTTGTATTACAAATGAGAACGCCTTTTCCTAAAGCCAGACCGTCAGCCTTTAAAACGATCGGTACCGGTGCTGTTTCCAGATAATTAAGGGCAGCTTCCGGTGTATCAAAAGTCTCATAAGCTGCTGTCGGAATGCCGTATTTCTTCATCAGATCCTTGGAAAATGCCTTGGATCCCTCTAAGATCGCTGCATTCTTTCTTGGTCCGAACACACGCAATCCCTTTTCTTCCAGTACATCTACGATACCACCTGCCAGTGGATCATCCGGTCCCACTACTACCAGGTCAAAGGCTTCTTTCTTTGCGAAATCAGCCATTTTTTCAAAATCCATTACACCGATATCCACGCATTTTGCAACCTCTGCAATACCTGCATTTCCCGGTGCACAGTATAATTCATCTACTTTCGGGCTTTTAGATAACTTCCAGCAGATCGCATGCTCTCTGCCGCCGCCTCCGATAACCAGTACTTTCATATCTTTCCTCCTAAATCAAGCCATTGGCGATCTTGTTTACCGCCTCTGGAAGAATGATCCACTCAGCCTGTTCCATGACACGTCTCTGCAGTACCTGAGGAGTATCACCAGGCTGCACCTCCACTGCCTTCTGAAGCAGGATCGGACCGGAGTCTACTCCTTCATCCACATAGTGGACCGTAGCGCCTGTAACCTTTACACCTCTTGCCAGAGCTGCCTCATGGACCTTTAAGCCATAATAGCCTACGCCGCAGAAGGACGGGATCAGGGACGGATGGATGTTGATGATCTTATTTCTGTATTTGCGGATCATCTCCTCCGGGATGGTTACTAAAAATCCTGCCAGAACGATCAGATCCAGGTTATATTCATCTGTTTTCTTTAAAAATGCTTCATTAAACGCAGTTCTGTTTTCAAAGCTTTTCGGTGAAATGCAAACAGCTTCGATGCCATGGTTTCTGGCACGTTCCAGTGCATAAGCCCCTGGATTGTTGCTGATGACTACTTCCACCTTTGCATTTGTGATCTTTCCACTGTCAATGGCATCTAAGATCGCCTGAAGATTGGTTCCGCCGCCGGATACCATTACGCCAACTCTTAACATAAAGTCACGCCTTTCTCTCCATTTTCAATGGTTCCTACTACATATGGCTGGTCTCCTGCTGCCTTGATAGCTGCCATGGTCTTATCCACGTCTGCTTCATCTACAGCTACTACCATGCCAAGTCCCATGTTAAATGTATTATACATCATCTGCTCTTCGATCTGGCCTTTTTCAGCAAGAAGTTTGAAAATCGGAGGTACCGGATAGCTGTCCTTGCGGATCACAGCACGGACACCGTCCTTTAACATACGCGGAACATTCTCATAGAAACCGCCGCCTGTAATATGGCTGCATGCCTTTACGGTCACGCCGGACTTTTTAATGTTCTTTAATGCCTTTACGTAAATTCTGGTTGGTGCAAGAAGTGCTTCGCCTAAGGTTTTTCCAAGGCTGTCATAATAGGTATTTAAACCTTCTTTATTCATTTCCTTCTCAAATACCTTACGTACCAGAGAGAAGCCATTGGAATGTACGCCGGTAGAAGCCATACCGATCAGCACATCTCCTGCTTCCAGTTTCTCACCTGTGATCATTTCTTTCTTGTCGCAGACACCTACTGCAAAACCAGCCAGGTCATAATCCTCTTCCGGCATCAGTCCCGGATGCTCTGCTGTCTCACCGCCGATGAGAGCTGCCTCAGACTGTAAACAGCCTTCTGCCACGCCCTTAACGATATCAGCGATCTTTTCCGGATAATTCTTTCCGCAGGCAATATAGTCCAGGAAGAATAATGGCTCGCCGCCTGCGCAGGCAATATCGTTGACACACATAGCCACTGCGTCAATACCAATGGTATCATGCTTGTCCATGATAATAGCCAGTTTTACCTTGGTTCCGCAGCCGTCTGTACCGGATAATAATACCGGCTCTTCCATTTCCTTGATCTTTGCTAAAGAAAAGGCGCCGGAGAAACCGCCAAGTCCGCCTAATACTTCTGCGCGCATGGTCTTTTTTACATGCTCTTTCATTAATTCAACTGATTTATAACCTGCCTCAATATCAACTCCGGCTTTCTTGTAATCCATCATCTTCTTATCCTCCGAATTTGTCCTGTCTATACCTTCTGTAATGTTACTTTTCTAATGTTATTTTTTTTATATTATTCCTGTAATGTTATTTCTGTGCCATATACTCTTTGTATCCGATCTTTTCCAGCTTCTCAGCCTTTTTCTCTACGTCTTCTTTTAAATTCTCAGAATATGCTTTTAACTTTCCTAACAGTTCCTCATCAGATGTTGCAAGGATCTTTGCTGCAAGGATACCTGCATTGGCACCGCCGTTAATTGCAACGGTTGCAACCGGGATACCGCTTGGCATCTGTACGATGGAATACAGAGAGTCTACACCGCCCAGATCAGAAGTCTTCATCGGGATACCGATTACAGGGAGTGGAAAGATAGCTGCACACATTCCTGGAAGGTGAGCTGCTTTTCCAGCACCTGCAATGATCACTTTAAAACCTTTTTCCTCTGCAGCCTTTGCCCACTTAAAAAACAGATCCGGTTCTCTGTGGGCGGAAATAATTGTCATCTCATAATCGATTCCAAACTTGTCCAGGATCTCTGCCGCTTTCGCCATAACCGGCATATCTGAGTCGCTGCCCATTACAATTCCTACCTTAGCCATCTTTCATTCTCCTTTTGAATAATATATATTAGATTTACTAATATATA
>ERZ779861.1979-NODE-1979-length-20775-cov-14.314044_pt1 | contig 20775 bp, 15 predicted proteins | sample MGYA00511558_ERZ779861 | MGnify/ENA primary metagenome ERZ779861 (study PRJEB29588, sample SAMEA2163432) | human gut metagenome | biome: human gut; feature: human-associated habitat; material: faeces | place: Denmark | collected 2008/2010 ...
GAAGCCTTGCAACCTGTTCGTAGCAGGATTCATGGGATCTCCGCAGATGAACTTCTTAGATGCTACTGTTAAGGTAGAAGGCGACGTAGCTAACCTGGTAATCGCAGGTCACAGCATTCCCCTTCCTCCCGCTAAGTCCAAGAAGCTGATCGATGGCGGTTATGATGGAAAGGTTGTTACTTTCGGTATCCGTCCTGAGGATGTATATGATTCCGAGATGTACATCGAGACCTCTCCTCAGAGCGTATTTACCTCTACCATCAAGGTTTATGAGTTACTTGGTGCAGAAGTATATCTGTACTTCGATCTTGACGAGTTCCCGATGACCGCAAGAGTAGATTCTCGTACTACTGCAAGACCTGGCGATACCGTTAAGTTCGCTCTGGATGTTGAGAAGATCCACGTATTCGACAAAGAGACCGAGCAGGTTATTACCAACTAGTCTTAATCTATATTGTATAGAATTACCCCATCTGTTGATAACAGATGGGGTTTTTTGTGCTCTTTTTTCAGGTGTGTAGTTATCTAATCGTAAATATAGACAATAAATCGAAAAGTTGTGATATTGAGACTGTGCAATCTGCATGATACCATAGATTTAGAAACAGAGATTACCACCTACAGAGAAGGGAGCAGAGACTATGAATTATGAAAAAGAAATAGAAGTATTGGGAAAATATGATGTGGTAGTAGCAGGAGCCGGACCGGCAGGTATCTGTGCAGCAGTAGCAGCAGCCAGACAGGGGAAAAAGGTTGCATTGATTGAGAGATATGGTACGATCGGCGGAAACCTTACTATCGGCTGTGTAGGACCGATCCTTGGTAAGGTTGCAAAAGGAACCATGTATGATGAAATCCGTGATCTTCTGGGAGTACAGGATCGTGAGCATGGAGGCAACAAGGTGCAGGATATGGAAGACACCAAGAGTGTTTTACTGGACTTTGTAATGAAAGAAAAAATCGACGTGTATATGCAGACTCCCGTTGTTGATGTATTACATGATGATAATAAAATTAAGGGAATCGTAACTTCCTGGAAAACAGGACTCGGTATTATTCAGGGAGAAGAATATATTGATGCAACCGGAGATGGAGACATTGCATATTTTTCCGGAGTGCCTTATGAGATGGGTCGCCCGGGAGATAAGAGATTACAGCCGGTGACTGTAATGTATATCATTCAGAACGTGGATGAATCCAAAGCAATTACCTGTGTGGGAGAAGAGGATGAAGTAAAAATCGGTGGAGAGCGCTTCCTGGAGTTCACCGCCAGATGTTGCAAAGAAGGTATTTTACCGGAAAATTGTTATTGTGTGAGACTTTATCGAACCACCTATGAAGGAGAGAGACTGGTCAATACAACGCAGGTAAATTACGTGGATCCGCTGGATCGGAAACAAATTCTGGAGGCAGATCAGGAATTAAGACATCAGATGAATATTATTACTGATTTCCTTCGCAAGTATGTTCCCGGATATGAGCATTGTACAATAAAAACCGGAGCTTCTACTCTGGGAATTCGTGAGAGTAGACGCTTTTCCGGAAAATATGTAATGAATATTTCCGATCTGAGAGAAGCGAGAAGGTTTCCGGATGTTGTAGTCCATAAGGCACAGTTCGTGGTAGATATCCATAATCCGGTAGGCGGCGGTCAGGCAAACGGAATTGCAGAGTATGTGGATGCTTATGATATCCCCTGGAGAAGTCTGGTACCTCAGAAAATGGAAAATCTGATTCTGGCAGGAAGATGTATCTCGGGAACGCACGAAGCCATGGCATCTTACAGAGTTATGGCGATTGCCATGGCAATCGGTGAAGCAGCGGGAATCGGTGCAGCACTTGCTATAGACCATAATGTTACTCCTGAAAATCTGGATGTGAAATATATTCAGAAAGCATTGATGGACAAAGGAGCAGTACTCTTTGATGAAAAATAAAAAAAGGAGGGACGGAAATGAAAGCTTCCAGAGCTGATATTTCAAAAAGCTGCAGAAAGAAATGGATGTACATTCGACAGCATCCGGGGATGTATGTCATGCTGTTGCCGGGATTGTTCTTCCTGTTTATTTATAAGCTGTTCCCACTTTACGGTATTCAGATTGCTTTCCGGGATTACAATGTATTCTTGGGCAACAACCCTATTGATGCCATTGCAAAAAGCCCGTGGGTAGGATTGAAGTATTTCGAACAGTTATTTTCCAGTGCGCAATTCCTTAAAGTTCTGGGAAATACACTGACAATCAGTGTCCTGAAAATTATTTTTCTCTTCCCGCTGCCGATTATATGTGCCATTTTACTGAATGAGATTCATCATAAGCTCTATCATAAACTGGTGCAGACGGTGATTTATGTTCCTTACTTTTTATCCTGGGTAATCATTTATGGTGTATTTTACTCTATTGTAAGTTCCTATGGAGTATTGAATTCCATGTTGGGATTAGCTGGAAGCGATAAAATCAATCTCCTGTCGGATCCTGTAAAGTTTATCGGACTTCTGGTATTCACAGAAGGGTGGAAAGAGACAGGATACAATACGATTATTTATCTGGCATCCATCACCGCGATTGACGGAACCTTGTTCGAAGCGGCCAGAATGGACGGAGCCAACAGGTGGAAACAGATCTGGCATGTAACATTGCCCGGACTCTTACCGACAATTGTATTGATGCTGATCTTACGTGTGGGAAACATATTGAATGCAGGTTTTGAACAGATACTGGTATTCTATAATCCCTCTGTATACAGTACAGCGGATATTATTGACACCTATGTGTATCGAATGGGATTAGGGCAGATGGATTTTTCCCTGTCGTCAGCAATGAGCCTGTTCAATTCCGTAGTAGCATTTATACTGATTGTCGGAGCAAATGCGGTTAGCCGTAAACTAACAGAACGAAGCATCTGGTAACGGAGGGTATGTATGAAGATAGTACAGAAAAAAGAGCGCCGGGACCGAAGCCAAAAAGCAATTGAAATACTGGCAAATATATTAATGGGATTATTTTGTGTTCTGATTATTCTTCCATGTATGAATCTAATTAGCCAGGCAGTCAGCCCGGGCGGAGATGTCGTCGGAGGAAAGGTGTATTTCTGGCCGACCGGAATACAGTTTGAGGCAATACAATACATTCTTGGCAAAACCAATTTTTTCATGGCAATGAAGAATTCCCTGATTGTGACAGGGTTAGGAACCTTGATCAGTGTAATAGTGACGATTATGACATCTTATCCGCTATCCCGTCCGGAATTCTGTGGTCGAAAGTTTTTCACATTCCTATATGTATTCAGTATGATCTTTTTCGGGGGTATGATCCCCGCATATATGGTTGTGAAGACATTGGGACTGATTGACACATATGCGGCATTGATTTTACCCTTTGCCATTGTACAATTTAATATGTTTATGATGAAGAACTATATGGAAGGACTGCCGAACGAGGTAATTGAGTCGGCAAGTGTGGATGGGGCCGGCGACTTCCGGACACTGGTGGCTATTGTCTGTCCGATGGCAAAGCCTGTTATCGCCACAGTGACACTTCTGTATGCAGTGAATTACTGGAACAATTATTTTCATGCAATGCTATATACGACATCTACAAATATGCAGACATTACAGGTATACTTGAAGAACCTGATTGCCAATATTCAGTCAACACTGGCAGAAATCTCGGGAAGCACCGCAGCCAGTCTCAATCTGACTTCGGATGGACTGACATCCGCAGCGGTACTGATGTCCGTTATTCCAATTGTTGTACTTTATCCGTTTTTGTCCAGATATCTGGTATCCGGTATCACCCTGGGATCCGTAAAAGGATAGTGAGATCTGAATTTCAGATCAGATGATATTATAAGAAAGAGAGGTATTATTATGAAGAAAAGATTTATGGGATTATTACTGAGCACAATGATGACTGTGTCATTGCTCACAGGCTGCGGAGGCGGTACTGACACCGGAAGCACCACAGACGGCAGCACAGGGGGACAGACAGCAACTGTTTCCGAATTAAAAGGGCCGGGTAATGTAGAATTATCCTTCCTGGGACAGAGCCTTGATTTTGATCCCAACGCCGATGTAATGGCCGGTGTCATTGAAGAGAAGACAGGATATAAGGTGAATTATTCCATGCTGCCTTCGGACAGTCCGGATGAAAAATTGATTGCCGATGTCGCGGGCGGAGTAAAATATGATATACTGAAGGTGACTCAGGATCAGTTTGAAAAATTATATTCCAAGGGAGCACTGATGCCCTTAAAGTCGTTATTGGAAACATACGGACAGGACATTCTGAATGGCCTGGAAGACAAGGAAATGTGGACACCGTTTTCCGATGAATCCGGTGAAATCTATGGAATTCCTTTTGTAAATGAGTATCCGAAGCAGGTAGAGTATATCACCTGCAGAAAAGATCTGATGCGGGAGGCCGGAATTACGGAAGTACCGGAGACACTGGACGAGTTCTATCAGGATCTGGTGACACTTAAGAATTATTACGGAGATAAATATATTATTTTCTCTGCTTCCGGCGGTTGGGATGAAGGCTGTAAAACAATTGCGGCTGCGTTTGGTATCTACAATGACTGGATGGTAGATGATGACGGTAATGTCATTTATATGACCGAGCATAAAAATTATCAGGCATATATGGATTTCATGAAAAAGTTATATTCCGAGGGTCTGTTGGATTCTGAATTTGCGGTAAATACCAGCAATAACGTGCAGGAAAAACTTGCCAGCAGTCAGGCAATTATGGGATCCTGTTCACATCCGGCACAGATTACAGTATCTACCAGTCTGGTAAATAATTACGGAGTAGCCAAAGAGGATATTGGATATATCTGCCCTCTGGAGGGAGAAAACGGCGAATGTAAGTATATGACCAGAGACGGTGTGAACTATGTTACCTGTATTCTGAGGACATGTGAAAATGCAGCAGATGCAATGAATTATATGAACCTGAAGGTACAGAATCAGGAGTATATCTGTATCGGTGAAGAGGGCGTACATTTTAACAAGGATGCCGAAGGCAATTATGTTCCTATTATGCCGAAATTTACCGATGACAAGGGATTTGCATGGTGGTATATCAATGCGACCGATACGAAGACCTATGAAGTACAGTGGCAGGCAAGAGTACATAAGAGTGAATACCAGTGGGATGCTTTTGAAAATACAACCCTGTATCTGGTAGAGAACCGCCCGGAAATCTACGTGGTGAATCCGTTCCTGTATAAGCCGTCTAGCGGTGCTTATGTAGAGAAGAATCCCACTCTGAAGAATGAACTTCAGAATTACATGCTTCAGGTAGCCTGCGGTAATGATAAGGGACTGGATACCTTTATGCAGGACTGGAAGGCAGCAGGCGGCGACTCCGTGAAGGAAGATTTGCAGACCTGGTATGCGGAGTATAATGCAAAATAAATCCGGAATCTGACCGGAGGTGGGCTTTATGAAGGAAAAGACGGAAATGTTGCGCTATAGTGCAATCATAGTGGATGATGAGGCAATTGTCCGGGAAGGACTGGTAAAACATTTCGACTGGAAGAAGTACTCCATAGAAATCAAGGGATGTTTTGCGGACGGAACAGATGCATGGGAGTTTTTGAAAAATCAGGAAATCGATATTTTGATTACCGATGTAAAAATGGTGCGGATGGATGGTATTGAGCTGACCAGACGTGCTGTGGAGAAATATCCCAATATCAATGTGCTGTTCATCAGTGGCTATGGGGACATTGATTATCTGAAGAATGCCATAAAGCTCGGTGCTGTGGATTATATTCTGAAGTCTATTGATCTGGAAGAACTGGCGGAAGCCATGGAACGGACTACGGAGAGAATCCGCAAAAGAAAAAGATATGAGAAGATCATTCGGACTCCGAAGGGGAAAGAATCGGAGTCCGGAGATCAGGAACCGTCGGTGGAGCACAATGCGGCCATTTATAAGGTGAAGGAATTGATCGAGAGAAAATATAATGAACAGCTGTCTGTGGAATGCCTGGCAGATGCGGTGAATCTTTCGACAACCTATTTGTGCAGTCTGTTCAAAGCGCAGACCGGGATGACATTGAATGACTATATTACAAGGATCCGCATGGAAGCAGCAATGCGAATGTTATCAGATACACAGAAACATACTTATGAGATCTGCTATGATGTGGGATATTTGTCACCGGCATATTTTTGCAGACTGTTCAAAACGTACACGGGAAAAACACCGAAGGACTGGCGCAATGAGAACCAGCGATTATAAACGTAAGGGAGTAATAGAATTGAAAATAAGGAAGAACAGAAATGTAAACCCCAGATGTATGATGTACTATTTTGTGGTGGCAGCGTTCCTGCTCTTCCTTTTTGTGTTCTGGTATCTGAGTGATTCTGTGCGGGCGCTTGAGAGAGATATGAATACACAGATGAAGTATACAACGCAGAGTACTGCGGATTATGTATATTATCGTCTCAACCGCGTGGCATTCAGTGCGGATGCACTGAAAACATCCGTCAGTCCCATTATGTACGAAACGAATGATCCGTATGAAGAATACCGGGAAATACGTAATGCGCTGATGACGACCTTGGATGATAAAGTGCTCTCCTATTGCAGAATTTATTTCACACAGGATAAACTGTATGCCGGTCAGTTTACAAATGAATGGATGCTTGGAAAAATAGAAGGACTGGAACAGGATATGCCGGAAAACGGATGGACCTATTCTTTCTGGGGAACACCGCATGAGGAAAATTATGGGATTACCATAGGGAGCCGGCTGGTCATGAGTTATTATTGCCCGGTCAGATCGCAGACAGATTTCAATCAGGTGGATGGTGTGATCGTCATGGATCTTGACGTGGCAGAAATCGAAAAAATGCTGCGCCGGGGAGGAAGCGATACCCTCTATCTCATTGATGAACACGGTCAGATTCTGGTAAGTACGGACGGTACCGGGATCGGGGAGGAACTTTTGAAGGAGCCGACCGTGTCGGAACTGCAAAATGAAAGCGAAAACGGAAGTCTCTCTGTGGGACATACCCGATATGTTTACAGCAGACTTCAGGATACACACTGGTATCTTGTGGGAAGAATTGAAAACTCGGACATCTACAAATTATATTGTAAAATTTTCGCGGTGGGCGCTTTTGTTGCGGTAATACTGCTCTGCGTTGTGGCAAGTTTGTTGCTGGGAATCAAAAATGCAAATTTAAAATATCATGTATCGGAAATTTCGTTGCAGTCGGCGCAATATCAGATGCAGGCCATGCAGGCACAGATCAAACCTCATTTTATGTATAATATTCTGGATTCCATTAAATGGATGATCCTGGATGAAAAAACGCAGGAGAGTGCCAGAATGTTGAATGAGCTTTCCAGATTTATGCGGCTGAGCTTCGGAAAGGGAACCGGTATCGTAACCATGGCGCAGGAACTGGAATGCCTGAATGCTTATGTCAAACTTATGCAGGACAGATACGACGGCGCATTTACCTACAATGTAGATGTCGAAGAGGATACGTTGGATAACCAGATTCCTAAGTTTACTTTGCAGCCATTGGTAGAAAATGCATTGTTGCACGGATTACTGCATTGTGAAAAAAAGGATAAATGTATCATGGTGAGAAGCTGGATGGATGAAAATGCCTGGTATATTGAAATAGAAGACAATGGTATGGGAATGACGCAGGAAGAAGCGGATCTGATTCTGGAGAACGAAAATGATGTGCAGGCAGATAATTACGGTATCTATAATATTCGAGGCAGATTACGGATATTTTCGGAAAATCGTTGTCACATGAGAGTAATTTCGAGACCCGGAATCGGAACCTGCGTGTGTATTGAAATTACAAAGCGGAAGGAAAAATAAAATGAAATGTTATATTAAAGATTACCCCCGCCCGCAGCTGGTCAGAAAGGACTGGAAAAATCTGAACGGGAAGTGGAAATTCTGGTATGGGGACGAGGAGCAGCCGCGGGTCCGGGAGATCACAGTACCGTTTACCTATGAAACGTCGGCAAGCGGAATTAACGACACAGATGTGCATGGTATTGTCTGGTATGAAAGAACGGTGGAACTGAAAAGTGTGGATCCGGACACCCATAGCGTGTTATTGCATTTTGAAGGAAGCGATTATCGGACCAGGGTATGGGTCAACGGGTGGCTTGCAGGAGAACATACGGGAGGATATGAACGGTTCACTTTTGATATTACAGAGTATATAAAAAGTGGAGAAAACAAGATTCGTGTCTGTGTGGAGGACAGTCTGTCCATGACGCAGCCCCGGGGAAAACAGCGCTGGCAAAAAGAGAACTTTGGCTGTTGGTATGTACAGACCACAGGGATCTGGAAAACCGTGTGGCTCGAATCAGTTCCCAAAAATTATCTGAAATATGTAAAGATGACACCGGATGTAAAGAACCGCTCCCTGCACCTGGAATATGAGATGAACCTTGTGGGAGAACAGGACTGTGAGAATCTGGCCATCGAAACAGAAATCTGCATGGAAGACCGTGTGGTGAACAGAAGTATGACAGAAGTTACGGGAGCGAGAACCAAAATGTCACTGTCTCTGGAACGACAGGATGGAACCGAACCCTGGGCAATCTATCTGTGGAGACCGGAGAATCCCAGACTCTATGATGTGACTTTCAGGGTCTGGAGGAACGGACAGCTTCTGGATCAGGTCTATTCTTATTTTGGAATGCGGGAGATAGAGATCCGGGATGGCAATATTCTGTTGAACGGCATTCCCTTATATCAGAAGCTGATTCTGGATCAGGGATATTGGGAGGAAAGCCATCTGACACCGCCTTCGGAAGAGGCCCTGATCGAAGACATCGATAAGATACACGCATTGGGTTATAATGGACTGCGCAAACATGAAAAGGTAGAGGATGAAAGATTTTTATACTGGTGTGACGTAAAGGGAATGTTAGTATGGAGCGAGGCTCCGTCCACCTATCGCTTCGATGATGATGCCATAGAAGCTTTCAGCAGGGAATGGCTCTCCATTGTAAAACAGAATTACAATCACCCCTGTATTATTGTATGGACACCCTTCAATGAATCCTGGGGAATTCCGCAGGTCAGGACAGACAAGAGACAGCAGGATTTTACAGTTGGGATTTATTATATGACCAAGGCGATAGATGCCATGCGGCCGGTGATTTGCAATGATGGATGGGAACACACAGTATCGGATATCCTGACACTGCATGATTATGAGGCGGACGGCAACCGGCTGTACCGCCACTACATGGATTGCAGGGAGAGTATTTTGAACAACCAGGTGCCCCATTCCGGAGAACGGTTTGCCTTTGCCGAAGGCTATCATTACCAGGGGCAGCCGGTTATTATCAGTGAGTTCGGAGGAATTGCCTTTACCGGAGATGATGACGGCTGGGGCTACGGAGATAAAGTGGGCAGTGAGGAAGAGTTCCTGCAACGGTTCCGAAGTGTTACGCAGGCGATCAAGAATCTGCCTTATGTATGTGGTTATTGTTATACCCAGGTCAGCAATGTACAGCAGGAAGTAAACGGCCTTATGGATATCCGGCGCAACTATAAAACAGATCCCGCAAAAATAAAAGAAGTGAATGATGCGGGACGGAATTTGGGGCTTGCACCGGATGGCGAAATCAGCTAAAATAATGGCAGGTAGTTGTACTGTAGAAGGGAGACCGCATGATAACCAGCCAGATTATACAGACAAGCATTGATGAATTAAAAGCAATTACGAAAGTAGACCTTGGTGTCTATGATCTGAACGGATCTGTCGTGGCATCTACCATGGAGAGAGATGACATCACGACGGATCTGATCAGCGGATTCGCAGCATCTCCTGCGGACAGTCAGGTGATCGGAGTGCATCATCTTCTGAAGATCCGTGATGAAGGTGAACTTTTATATGTGCTGGTTGCCCGCGGAATGACGGATGATGTGTATATGGTAGGCAAGATTGCCGTCAGCCAGATTCAGAATCTTGTCATTGCCTATAAAGAGCGTTTTGACCGGAACAACTTCTTCCAGAATCTGTTACTGGACAATTTGTTGTTGGTAGATATCTACAACAGAGCGAAGAAGCTTCATGTGGAAGTCAGCTGTCCGAGAGCGGTGTATCTGATCGAGACGAAGGATGAGAAGGACGGTATTGTATCGGAAGTGCTTAAGAGCATGTTCTCATCCCAGGCGGGCGATTATGTGACTGCTGTAGATGAATCCAGTCTGATCCTGATCAAGTCGGTAGAGAATACTACAACGCCGCAGGCATTGCACGAACTGGCAGAGACTATCGTAGCAATGATGAATGCGGAAGCGCTGCTGGATGTTAAGGTGGCTTACGGTACTGTGGTACAGGAACTGAAGGATGTCTCCAAGTCCTACAAGGAAGCTAAGATGGCACTGGATGTAGGCAAGATCTTCTATGCAGAGAAGAAAGTAATTGCGTACAGCACGCTGGGCATCGGACGTCTGATCTATCAGCTACCGGTGAATCTGTGCAAGATCTTCATCGAAGAGATTTTCGGTGACAATGTACCTTACGATCTGGACGAAGAGACATTGAATACATTGAACAAGTTCTTTGAGAACAATCTGAATGTGTCGGAGACTTCCAGACAGCTGTTCGTACACCGCAATACACTGGTGTATCGTATTGAGAAGATTCAGAAGAGCACCGGACTGGACCTGCGCAGCTTTGATGATGCATTGACCTTCAAGATCGCATTGATGGTCGTTAATTACATGAAATATCTGGATATCCAGGAATATTAAGGACAACCCCCTGCATAAAGATAGTTAGAATACTATATGCGGGGGGATTTTTATGCCATATCGGAAGCAGATCAGCTATTTGGAATTACAGGAAAACGGGCAGCGGATCAAAACAGCGGGATTTGCAAGGCTGGAAAGTCTGGAAAAAGAGGATGTTTTGACGGTGCTGCTGAATGGACAGGATATCCTGTCCGGTAAGGAGGTAACACTCTATCTGCAGCGGGAAAGCGGAGAACAGCCACTTGGTGAAATGAAATCAGATAGGGGAGAAGTTTCCGGTGAAATGCGGATTCCGGGGAAAAAGGAGCGGGAGCCGATATTGGGAGTACGTATTCCACTGGAAGAAAATATTGAGATCATAGGACAGTTTGTGAAAGGGGGTGTCGCGAAAAAAGCTTCCACACCGGAGACGGACAGACAACCCTGGGAACAGACCAAAAAAGCGGTAGAAACCGTAGTGGCAAACGGGGAAGCGGACTGTGTACCGGGAGTGCAGAAGCTCAGTGAATTTCGAAATAGCAGAGATATTGAAAAGCCCGACAGTCTTGTTCCATCGCAGGCGGCTCGAATCTCAAAAAGATCCGTAACGGAAAATACTCTGCACATGAAGGATACCAAATGGGAGCAGTTAAGCAGTATTTACCCACACATTCATCCCTTCCGAGATGCCAGGGAATTTCTCTCCGTGGGGCCGGAGGATTTTGTAGTGTTGCGGGAGCGCTACTATCAGATGACCCATAACAGCTTTTTACTGCACGGCTATTATAATTACAGACATTTATTGCTGATGCGGCAGGAGAGCTCTGGTGAAGCAAAATATTACATAGGAGTTCCGGGAAATTTTTACGAGAGGGAAAAACAGGTCGCCGGAATGTTCGGCTTTGAAAGCTTTGAAGGTGCCAGGGAACCGGCATGGGACGGGGATTTCGGATATTATTTGATCTCGGTGGAGCTGTGAGAGGATCACAGACCCCGCTCATCAAATTCCGGAATGAAACTTTCACTGGCGGCAGAGCCTTCCTGGCGAAATCCCTGCTCGATGCCGATCCGCTTTGCAAATCGCAGTACACGGTCATATTCTTCTGGTGTCACGGTGCGATTCAATGCTTCGATATCTGCTACCTGCGGCAGAGGTGTATACTGATTCATGATGCTGATATAGATATGCTCCCCGTAGGTCTCGTGGAGATAGCGCAGGATCTTTTTAGAGTCCTTCGTCTGTCCCGGAAGAAGGAGATGACGCACAATCATACCCCGCTGCATCAGACCGGTATCCGCGCAGATGACAGGATCCCCTACCTGCCGGTACATTTCCGCAATGGCAGCACAAGCGATCTCAAAGTAATCCGGAGCATGAGAATAAGCAGCGGATAATTCTGCAGACAAATATTTCAGATCTGGGAGATAGATATCCACAAGCCCCTCTAAGTGCCGTAGTGCATCCGCGGATTCGTAACTTCCGGTATTGTATACAATGGGAAGATGAAGCCCCCGGCATTTTGCCTGTTCTAAAGCAATGGCAATCTGCGGCAGAAAATGGGTGGGAGTTACCAGATTGATATTGCTCGCACCCTGCTCTTGCAACTGTAAAAAAATCTCCACCAGATGCCCCGGGGTGATCACGCGACCTGCTTTTCCAAGGGCAATATTATGATTCTGACAGAACACACAGCGCAGATTGCAGCCGGAGAAAAAGACGGTTCCGGAGCCGGAAGTACCAGAAATACAGGGCTCCTCCCAATAATGCAGGGAGGCTCTCGCTGCCATGAGCTCGGCGGTCTGCCCACAGTATCCGGTCTGCCCGGCGAGGCGGTTAACATGGCAGGCACGTGGACAAAGCACACAGTCGGACATGACATCACGGAGCCAAACGTCAGCGTTATTATTCGAAAAAGCAGTAGTTCCTGAAGCCATAACTGTACCTCTTCCTTTTATTCCTATCATATTCTATAAATCCTATAACTACTCAGACCGCTCCATTTGGAATATAAATCATGTCAAATGAAAGCATTCGATGTACATACGGATTTGATTTGCATGGCTCTGAACAATTACAAAAATCAAAACCGCATACGCCGGACCACACAGTAGCTCCACCCAGTTTCCTCACGGCACATGGAAGGTTCTACTTAGTGCTGCTTTGTTCCCAACCTGACACGGTTCGTAGATTTCCATTGCGTAAGACCGAGTTTCATCACCACTGCATGGCAACCCGACATATACGGCTTTTTAAGTTTAGCGTGTTAATCTCTTTTTGTCAAGTCTCTTTGCCTTGATGGAAGCGTGGAACCGTGCTATTATGAAAACAAAAAACATCTGTTGTTGGAGAAAATCAATGAAGAACGATCGAAAAGGTACGACACTGCTGGGATGGATCATAGGAGCACTGCTACTGATATATCTCGGGGTATTCTGCTATCTTAACCTATACAAATATGCGCAGCATGTGGATTCGGATATTGCTGCAGAGGCGTTGTTGGCGAGGGAAATCTGGACAGAGAAGGACATTGCTCCCGATGACTGGATCTCCAGCACGGAGCGCCGCATTATTGGTATGCCCACGGTGGCGTCTGTCTTTTACGGCATGACAGGCAGCATGCAGACTGCTGTGGGAATTACCTGCATCTTGTTGGGAGCAGCGTTTCTGGGCACTTTTTACTTTTTTTTAAGAAAACTGTCACTGGGAAGACCGGCGGCGATCACGGCACTGCTTGTATTGTGCGCACTGCCGGCGAACGGATGGCGTAATGAAGGGCAGATGGTGCCGTTTGTAACGTTGTTATTGTTTCTGTTTGCCGAGTATTATGTCTTTCATGGGATTTTCTTATTTTTCAGTATTTTATTTTACATGAAATTACGGGAAGAACGCAAACTCACGAAAAAGGGACTCCTTTCATGGCTGGTTTTATTTGTAGTGGCTGTATTGTTAAACTGCGGAGGACAGCGTTGTCTTCAGGTAGTGATCCTGCCGTTGGCTGTAACAGAGGTGATAGCATTATTCCTGGAATCCGGACATCTGCGGGAGAAGCTTCCCGGTGGACGTTATCTGGCAACGGGATATATCGGAAGTCTTGTCATCGCATTTTTGATATCCTGCCTGTATGGCGGCAGAGGGGATTATGCAGTATATCTGCTAAATCCAAAAGAGGCGGTGGAGAAGCTGCTCATAACTGTACCGGCGGCAATTTTGGAGAATTTCGGGCTGGCGGGCAATGCGAAGGTAGGTAGTTTTGACTCCCTGATCCAGCTGCTTTTGTGGGCGTTTCTCATCCTGCTGGGATACGGCATCTGGTATATTTTCCGTAAAAGGTCCGATGCCTCCGACAGGGAGAAACGGACTGTTGGAATCTTGCTGACATCCGTGGGGGTTACGGCATTTATTATCGGCATTACTTCCGCAGAGGCAGCGCACTATTACTTTTTTATGACATGGTTTGTAGCTGCGGTGATTGTGGCGGTCCTGGTGGAACATCTGACCGGAAAACAGTCTGCTTTTGCTGCTTTAATCCTGCTAGCGGTAGCGGCTTTCTCTGTATTGAATCTGAAATACACTTATTACGAAGCGGTAACGACCCGGGATAACCTGCAGGAATACCGGGAAGTGGCGGATTTCCTGACAGAAAATGATATTTCATATGGCTATGCGGAATTCTGGGATGCGGAGAGAATCTGCCTGATCACGGACGGAGAAGTCACCATGGGACATTCTTATTCTATGGGGAACCTGGCAGGTTACTGGTGGCTTACCAGTACAAAATGGTATCCCCCCACACTTCCCACTGACATGCGGACCGCTTATGTGGTGCGGATAGATATGCAGGAAGCCTTTGAACAGCAGTTCCCGGAGGGTGAAGCCCCCACGTTGGAATATCAAAATGAAAAACTGGCGGTATACATAGGCAATCGGAATTATGTGAATTTGTAGAAGATAACCGCTTCGAAAAGGATACAAAGCGATGAAAGGAAAAAGAGAACAAATATATCAGCTGCTATTGGGAATACTTCTGGTCTGTGCGCTTCCGGTCATGGCACTGCTAGGTTACTGGGCATGCCGTTATTCCTATTACGGAACCGTGGATTACAGCATTCGGAATATTCTGGTCAAAGATACTGCCTGGAAGCACATTCTTGTATTTCTGCTGGCGGTGGCAGCGGTCTGGGGACTGGACAGAATGCTGGCGAGAACCAAGCGCGTGCAGCAGGAGAAAATATGCCTGGGAGTACTGATGCTTACCGTTGTGGCGGCATTTATACTGGGAATTTTGTATATCTTGAAGAATCCCTATTTTCCGGAAGGAGATCAGATCGGCGTGGCAGCGTTCGCAGCATATGCCAGAGAGGGCAACTATGTCATGCTGGGACCCGGTGGCTATGTGGGAATGTACCAGCAGCAGAAAGGACTGGGGGCACTGTATGAAATTCTGTTCACCTTTTTCGGCAACTTTAACTATACTTCAGCGAAGATTGTACATGTGATCTGGTGGCTGTTTGCAATTCTGGCAGGTTATGGCTTCTTAAAACTGAACACAGATCGGGCAGTATTCCGTATTCTTTATTGTGCGATGCTGCTTGGCTGCATGCCGTTTCTGCTCTATTTACCTTACATCTATGGAGACATCTTAAGCGTCAGCTTCTGCATGATCCTGTTCTGGGCGGTTAGCGCTTATGAACACTATGAGCAGAAGAGGTATCTGGCACTGGCGTCATTTGCAGCAGCTATGGCGCTGCTTGCCCGGAAAAATACATGGATCGTCCTCATCGCTGTGGCAATTTATGCATTACTTGTGAGTCTGAAGAAAAAGAAGTGGAAATTCCTGTTGACAGGAGTAGTTATATTATTGACTGCTACGCTTTCGGTGAAAGCAGTGGATGTAATGTATGAATACCGTTTCGGATATCCGAATGACATCGGTATCCCCAGTATTCTCTGGATCGCTATGGGAATGCAGGAGACAGACGGCATGGCGGGCGTCTATAATCGTTATCAGCAGTCCGTGTTTGAAGACAATGATTTTCAGCCGGAGCCTTCTGCGCAGATCGGAAAAGAATATATCCGCGAAAGAATACAGGAATTTAAGGAAAATCCGTCGATGACGGTGGAGTTTTACAAAAATAAACTGGAAGACCAATGGCTGGAACCGTTGTTTTCCAGTCTGAAGGCAACACATTCCTTCCCGGAAGGAACGGAACTGCCACCTGTAATTTATAGTCTGTATTATGGAAACTTGCACGAAATGGTATGGAAATACGCCAACTATTATCAGAGTATCGTATATCTGGCAGGTGCGTTTATCGTGATCGCGTCCTTCGGAGCATGGTATCAGAAAAAAGAGCTTCCGGCGGCGTTGTGGCTGCCATTCATCTCCGTAATAGGTGGATTCCTGTTCAGTATCCTGTGGGAAGCACAGTGCAGATATGTATTCCCCTATTATGTGTTTCTGATTCTGTATGCACCTATGGGACTTTACGCGGTGGGCAGAATGATCGGAGGATTGTGGAATCTGCACAAAGGAAATAGGATCAGGAATCAGGCAGACACGGACGAAGAATTACGTGAGATCGCTTAAAGCTTTTCTTGCAGCTTTCTCCTGCTTGTTCCGGATGCGGAGCTCTTCAAAAAAGGTCTTCAGCATCTGACTGCAATCTGCCTCCAAAATGCCCCGGGTAACCTTCACCTGATGGTTAAACTGGGGCATTTCCAGTATATTCAGGATCGAACCGGCGCATCCGGCCTTGGGATTCATGCAGCCCATGACAACTTCCGGGATTCTGGCCTGGACGATGGCACCGGCGCACATCTGACACGGTTCTAAAGTTACATAGAGCGTGCACTCTTCCAGCCGCCAGTCGCCGATGACCTTGCTGGCTTTGTTGATCGCTGTGATCTCCGCATGCGCCAGCGTGTTTTTATCTGTATTACGACGGTTATAACCCCGGCCGATGATCTTTCCCTCGTGTACAATGACACAACCGATGGGAACTTCTCCCAGAGCGTAGGCCTTTTTTGCCTGTTTCAGGGCTTCTTTCATATATTTTTCTTCCACACTTTTGATCACAGCCATAATATCTGTTACCTTCCTGTATCTGTTGATTAGCTGATAGATATTGAAACGGAAAACCTTTTCCAAAAATTAGCATCATATTTCGTAAATGCTGTACATTGACGAAATCATCATTAAATTATAGTATAGAGAATATATGAGTAAACGTCAAATGGAATAAGACTGCATTCCGTCGCGGTAATAGAGAAAAACGGGCGCAGGGATCTGCGGCCGGAACGGGGGATTTATGGTATCAATCAAAGAAGTTGCAAAACATGCCGGCGTGGCAATTTCAACAGTATCCAAGGTCTTAAACGGCTACCCGAATGTCAGTGAAGAGACGAAGAAAAAGGTACAGGACGCCATCAAGGAGCTGAATTATATTCCGAATTCCATTGCTGCGGCGCTTTCCTCCAAGCAGTTCGGAAGAATCGCGCTGGTGCTGGATCCTAACAGACAGACCCAGGCTATCGACCAGATCTTCATGCAGTATCTGGTGGGAGCACTGGACAAGGCGAAAGAACTGAACGTGGAAGTCGTGACAATCTTCCCGTCCATGATCGTAGGAATGACTGCGGAGGAGATTACGAGATATTTTCTCTCACAGAGTATCTCAGGTCTGGTGATCTACGGCATGTCCAAGGAGGACAAGGTACTGCAGAAACTGATTCGGGAGAAGCAGTTCGCCTGCGTGGTCGTGGATGCACCGATTGTCAATGCCAGGACCACATCTATCAGTATCGACCAGGAGCAGGCACAGTACGATGTGGCGAAAAAGACGGTGCTGGACGACAACTGCAGGCGGGTTCTTTATATCGCCGGCAGAAGAGACGGCTATGTCACGGAACAGAGATTAAAGGGTATGAAACGTCTGGTGAAGGATCTGGATCTGACCATGATGGTGAGACAGGGAGATTTCAGTGAACTGACAGCGAGAAACGTGGCATTGAAATATGCAAAAAATAAGGACGTGGTAGTCTGCGCCTCCGACCTGATGGCAATCGGTGCAATGAACGCCCTGATCGATATGGACATTTTCCGTCCGGTGTGTGGTTTCGATGGCATCACCCTGATGGGATATGTCGGTAAGCAGATGAATACTATCAGACAGGATTTCTACAGTATCTCCAGCAGGGCCGTGGAAGAAGTACATCAGCTCATGAACGGCGGCGAGGGACATCAGGTAGTCATGCCCCACAGTATCGTGAAAATGTACTATAAGGACATTATCTGTTAAGCTATTTTGCACAAAAATCCAAGAAAATCAAAGAAAGGGTTGCGGAAAACGTTTTCCTATGATATTCTGTGTATTGTAAGAGAAAGACATACACAAAATCTTAGCATTGCGAGGGTATGGAGAGCGGAAAAAATAGGAAATACCCAGAGATCAGCTGAGATAAGGGTATAGATACCAAAAAGTAAGTATAATACCCAGACAAAGAAAAAGGATATAAAAAATGAGTGTGGCACGGTACATTCGTTTTGACAAAAATAAAACTATCGTGCAGAATGGAGTTTGAAATGAATTTAGAGCAGACTTTAAACGAAATCACCGGCAAAATGTATGGAAAAAATATCGGTGCCTGCACCGATGCACAGCTGTACACCGGAGTACTGCAGCTGACCAAAGAGAAGATGGCAGAGACTCCCGCAATCACCGGAGACAAGAAAGTATATTACATTTCCATGGAGTTCCTGATCGGTAAGCTGTTATCCAACAACCTGATCAACTTAGGAATCTATGAGGAACTGAGTGAGATCCTTAAGAAAAACGGTAAGAACATCGCTGACATCGAAGAGGCAGAGCCGGAACCTTCTCTTGGTAACGGTGGACTTGGAAGACTGGCAGCATGTTTCCTGGATTCCATCGCCACGCTGGGACTTCCCGGAGACGGTATCGGTCTGAACTACCACTTCGGTCTGTTCAAGCAGGTATTCAAGGATCATCTGCAGAATGCTGAGAAGAACGACTGGATCCAGAAGGATTCCTGGCTGAACAACACCGGCACTAAGTTTGAGGTAGCTTTCGGTGACCGCAAGGTGACTTCCGTATTGTATGATATTGACGTGGTAGGTTATGAGAACGGACTGAACAAGCTGCATTTATTTGATATTGAGACCGTGGATGAGAGCCTGGTAAAGAAAGGCATCACTTTCGATAAGGAATCCATCGAGAAGAACCTGACTCTGTTCCTGTATCCGGATGATTCCGATGAGGCCGGTAACCTGTTACGTATTTACCAGGAGTACTTCATGGTATGCAACGGTGCCCAGCTGATCCTGAAGGAAGTAAAGGAAAAAGGCTATGATCTGCATACTCTGCCTGAGCACGTGGCAATCCAGATCAACGATACCCATCCTACCATGGTTATCCCTGAGCTGATCCGTATCCTCACCACTGAGGAAGGCTTCACCATGGACGAAGCCATTGATGTGGTAAGCCGCACCTGCGCGTATACCAACCACACCATCCTGGCAGAAGCTCTGGAAAAGTGGCCTTTGGCTTATATTGAAAAGGTAGTTCCTCAGCTGGTTCCCATCATCAAGGAGCTGAGTGACCGTGTGGCAAAGAAATATAAGGACGAAAAAGTTCAGATCATCGACAAGGACAAGAGAGTGCACATGGCACACATCGACATCCACTATGGTTACAGCGTCAACGGTGTGGCAGCGATCCATACCGAGATTCTGAAAGAGAGTGAACTGAATCATTTTTACAAGATTTACCCTGAAAAATTCAACAACAAGACCAACGGTATCACCTTCCGCAGATGGCTACTGTCCTGCAACCATGAGCTGGCTGCGTTCCTGACCCAGACCATCGGCGACGGTTACAAGAAGGATGCCGAAGAATTACAGAAGCTGTTAGAACATAAGGACGATCAGGCGGTACTGGATGCCATCTATGATATCAAGAAGACCAAGAAGACCGAACTGGTATCCTATATCAAGGAGAAGGAAGGCGTGGAGCTGAATCCCGATTCCATCTTCGATATTCAGGTAAAGCGTCTGCATGAGTATAAGCGTCAGCAGATGAACGCACTGTATATCATTCACAAATATCTGGAGATCAAGGGCGGCAAGAAGCCTTCTACACCGCTGACCTTCATCTTCGGTGCAAAGGCTGCACCTGCGTATGTGATCGCTCAGGATATCATTCATCTCCTGCTGGTAATGTCCGACATTATCAATAACGATCCCGAAGTCAGCCCTTACATGAAGCTTGTTATGGTAGAGAACTACAACGTAAGCTATGCCGAGAAACTGATCCCTGCCTGCGATATCTCCGAGCAGATCTCTCTGGCATCCAAGGAAGCATCCGGAACCGGTAACATGAAGTTCATGTTAAACGGTGCAGTAACACTTGGTACAAGTGACGGTGCAAACGTAGAGATCCATGAGCTGGTAGGCGATGACAATATCTACATCTTCGGTAAGGACAGTGACACTGTTATCAAGCATTACGAGAAGGCAGATTATGTCTCTAAGGACTACTACAAGAAGAGCCCTGTAATCAAGGAAGCAGTGGACTTCATCGTCAGCAAAGAAGTGCTCAAGGTCGGAAAAAAGGAGAACCTGGAGCGCCTGTACAACGAGCTGCTGAACAAAGACTGGTTCATGACCCTGCTTGACTTAGAGGACTACATCAAGGTAAAGGATCAGGCATTTGCTGATTACGAGGATCAGCAGAAGTGGAAGAAGATGATGTTAGTGAACATCGCCAAAGCAGGCTTCTTCTCCTCTGATAGAACCATCGCAGAGTACAACAGAGACATTTGGAAATTAAAATAACAGATACAAACCCCCGGTGTGAATGCACCGGGGGTTTATGATAACTTGAAAGTTACGCGGGGAGTTCTGTTTGTATTAAAAAAGCTATTTTTTCCTAAAAAATACAAAAACAGGAGATTTTGCCATGTAAAAAGCTGTTATTTTCGCTGAGCGTGCAAAATGAAGAAATTCCGTACAA
>ERZ779861.1987-NODE-1987-length-20690-cov-4.809450_pt1 | contig 20690 bp, 16 predicted proteins | sample MGYA00511558_ERZ779861 | MGnify/ENA primary metagenome ERZ779861 (study PRJEB29588, sample SAMEA2163432) | human gut metagenome | biome: human gut; feature: human-associated habitat; material: faeces | place: Denmark | collected 2008/2010 ...
ATTATATATATTGGGAGTGCGGTTCCGTTTCACACAGAAATCACCGTTTTTTTGATGCTTTCATATACTAAAGCAGAAAACATTTGCGGAGGTCATGCATGTGAATAGAAATAACGATCGCAACCGTACCCCTGTTAGTAAGGATTATGGACCCGAGCCGCTTGTTGTAAACATGGATCGGTATACAAAACAAAATCCATATTATAGAACGGCATTGTGGACGGGGGATCATCTGCAAGTAACACTGATGAGTATTCCAGTCCGAGGTGATATTGGAATTGAAATGCATCCGGATATTGATCAATTTATCCGTATTGAAAACGGATATGCGCTTGTCATGATGGGGAAAAGTAAGACGCTTTTGGACGAACAACAAAGGGTAAATGGCAACGATGCTGTGATTGTCCCTGCAGGAACATGGCACAATATTGTCAATATCGGAAAAACACCGTTAAAACTATATTCCGTTTATGCGCCGCCAAAACATCCATTCGGCACGGTTCATAAAACAAAAGAAGAAGCACAAAAAACTGAAAAAGAGGAATTGAAATAAACAAGTCCCAAACTTCGTACTTCCATGAAGTTTGGGACTTGTTTGTTGATTGTATGGTGATCGATATGAACGTATGCAAAGGTACACAAACGTATCGGTTTTGCTTTGTTGCGTATGTTTGTATGTTTACACCATGATATACCAAGCAAATCAAAATCACAGTTGGGAAGAAATTAGTATCTCCCGCTGACTTTCGTTTTGATTCCGTGAGAGGCAAAGCGTTCACAGGCGGCAGAAATTTGTTCGGGTGTGGCGTTGTCTCTATCATAGCGCGGTTTGAGGTTCTGTGCCGCGTATTTTCCGCGAGCGGTATTGTGATAAGGCATTAACTCGATTGCATGACAATGATGTTGTTGTAAAAATGCACTACATGAGGCGATGTTTTCTTCTGTGTCGTTTTCACCGGGGATCAGTGGCATGCGGACCGTGACATCCGCACCATATGTAAACAGCAGATCAAGATTGCTCAAAATTTGATGGTTGTCTGCACCGCAAAGTTTACGGTGTATGACCGGATCCATATGCTTGATATCATAAAGGAACAGACATCCAATCTCCATTGCCGCGTGGTAAAACGACGGATCGCCGGTTCCTGCACTTTCCATCGCACACGCAATTCCGGCTGCACGTGCCGCACGCAGCAGTGAAAGAGAAAATGCAGGTTGTGCAGAAGGCTCTCCGCCCGACAATGTCATACCGCCCCCGCTTTGTCGGTAAAATGCTTTGTCCCGTAAGACTGTCTGCATGACGGTGTCCACATCATATAAGCAATCTTCTTTTCTCACTTCCCAACCTTCCGGGTTGTGACACCAAGCGCAGCGCAGCGGACACCCGGATAAAAACACCGTGGAGCGAATCCCCGGTCCGTCATGTACGCAAAAGCGTTGGATGCGAAAGACGTATCCTTTGGTTGGTTGCAAGGTTGTATCGGACACTTTTTGTGGTGAAACGAGATTGTTGTCTTTGATACCCATGATTTCTCCGGTCATTTGATTTTGTTTGTGGTTCAATGGTTTTCGTTTTTCCGGGAATGATCAGGTAGCCATCATATCGGTTCGGGCAATGACGTTGTCCTGTAATTCCGGTGTGAGATTGATAAAATAGTCACTGTACCCACCCACACGAACAATCAGGTCGGCATGACGTTGGGGATGTATTTTGGCGTCCAACAATTCTGCCCGGCTGACGACGGTTGCCGTCACCATTTGTCCGCCGTTTGCAAAATAGGTTTTGACCAGATCGATAAATGCCTTTTGACCGGTTTGCGTGCCAAACAGTGTTTTATCAAATTTCAAATTTAAGATAAATCCGCTGCCTGCAAGAGTCTGATGATATTTCATACAGGAATTTAAAAGTGCTGTTGGTCCCTCTCGGTCATTTCCCGGTACTGCTCCAATGCTGTCTGCCAAAATCGAATCTGCTGCGCGCCGCCCGTTTGGCATTGCACCGACAGCGGCACCGTTTTGCGCCGCGCGGTCATACGGACTGCATCCGCCGGTGTAGATTCCACCGCGCCAAGTCGGTTTTGTGTGCAAGTAACGCATATAATCGTCAACAATCTCAACGGCGATGTGATCGACTGTGTCCAGATCATTGCCAAATTTGTCGCACAATTTGCAGTCTTCCAAAAGCGTTTCCTGTCCGGCAAAATCCTCAAGCAATGCCCGGCGTATTTGCGCCATGGTATATTGATGTGTGTCAAATACCAGATGTTTGACGGCCCACAAACTATCGGCGGTATCGGCAATCCCTTCCGCCAAAATCTGTCCGTGTCCGTAACGTGGTCCGCCGCATTTGTAATCGGTTCCGGTATTGATACAATCTTCAAAATACAGCGAACGCAGCGGGTTTGGTGCCTCGGTACCATAAATTTTCTGGCTGCGGTTGGCCATTTCACATACCATGTCACATGCGTGGTGCAAGGTATCGATAAAGGCATTTTTCAATTCTTCCCAAGTGGTATAATGTTCCGCTTGTTCCTCGCGCAATACCCACTCCAGACATTTGAGAAAATTCACTTCCCCGTCTTCCAGTCCCATGTGGCTTTTGCCCATGATATCGATTTGATTGCATCCGTTCAGGCAATACTCATGTGCATCATCGGGAGAAATGCCGATTTTTTCCAGTGCCGGGCAGACCACCTCGTCGTTATAGATTGCCGGCAGACCGCAACCGGTGGACAGACAATGTGATGCCATTTCCCATATTTTTTGCGGTGTGTTGCGGTGTACGCGGAGCGTTAGGTTTGGCGTATGATATACTTTTCTCGTGGTAACTTCCAATATGGCATAGGTCAAAGGGTTGCTCTGATCGTGCCATTGTGCATCGGAGCCGCCAATGGTGAGATTCCATGTGCGCGTGTTGTGAAATGCATCCCACAACCGATCCAAAATATCATCCGCTTCCGCTTTGTTTGCACGCACATAATAATCGGCGAGGTACTGATCCAATCGTCCGGGTGAGTCAATGCCGTCAAACGTAAACAGCATCCAAAAAAACTGTACCGCAGAGTGAAAATCATAAGCGGGTTTGGCGGGAATCACGGCAAACGCTTCCACCATTTTTTCGTATTTTTTGCGCATTTCGGGATCTTTGCACTGATCCAGCCGTTTTTTTGCAAGTGCGGCAAAGCGTGCGCCTAACACGTCGATGGCACCCAACGCATACAAACATCCCTGATAAAAGGACTCTTTTTGTGGGTTGTGCTTACAAGCTTCTGCGATTTTTTTTCGCATGCCGTCCGTTCCCATATGAATGATGGGGCCGTAATCCGGGTTGCCGTGTCCGCCCCAGCCGCCGCCCCAGCCGAAAAATTGGTCGGTAAATGCATGTTCTTCTTCGGACATCGCGGCGTTGATTTTATTTTGTGTGGAATACGGCAACATTTTTTCCTTAATTTCTTCCAATGCTTCTCGATATTCCGGATGTTGCCGGATATTGTCGTCAAAGCGACTTTCTACTGCAACAATCCCGCTGCCAAACAAATACCAGGCTGCGGAATCGGATGCAAGCGGAAAGGCGTGCGCCAGCACAATCGGTTCATCAATATGAATATCGGTATATGTTGCAACTTCCATCATACCAAGGCCGATGCGTTCTTCCAAGGACAGTGACTCATTTTCCAGAAAGACACGGGAAAACGGGTCAACGGTAAAGGGATATTGTTTTTTTGCTGGTGATTTCGGTGTTTGCCACATGATGATCCCCTCTATCTATGTCAGTTTATTTATTTTCTGTGTGTTTTTGAGGTGTTTTTTTCTATGTGTCGGCTGTATTTGCCGATAGAAGGCTGATATTTTGCCGTATAAGGTAGCAATGTTTTCTTGTTTTATCAGGATGGTTTGTACTTGTTATTTATTGTCATTCTATTATATCACATTTTGCACGTATGGGCAACGGTTGTACAAAAATCAAAAAAGTTTTACAAACAGTCTGCGGGTTTGATAGAGGTACGTGGTCATTGAAAACAAAAAATGGGTTGCAAAACCAGGAAAGCATTCCATTTTTCAAAGAGTTGTCCGGTTATGGAAACGTCAGTCATAGTATTTACAATCTATACCAAATATGGTATAATATTTGCAACAGGAATTTTGTCATTTTTTTCATTTTTGCCGCGGTTTGGATGTTTTCAGATCATTTATATGCTTGAGATCATTGGAGCAGTTGCCGGCAAATAAGTGATAAATAAAAGAGATCAAATAACGTTTGTAACCAGTGTCATAACTTGTGACCAAGCGTGAAGCGTGCACGTGGTAAGATTGAACGACATATGTTGCGCGATGCACAACTATTCGTACCGTGACATCAGAATGCAATAAAGAGAGTGTGAGACATGATAGACCATCAAAACCTATCGGCGCCAAAGCAGACCCCTTTGGACGCTGATGCGGTAAGGCAAACATCCGGGCGTGGAAAGACAACGGACCCTGATCTTTTCACAGATGAAGAGATTGCCGTGGAGGAGACAATTTATGACACGGCTGACTCCTTGCCGCTTTCATCCAAACCAATTTCAACCGGGTCATCTCAAAGTGATACTGCAACGGATGACCGCGTTGCTGCGAACAGAGATGTTGCAAGCGATGTGTCTATTTCCAAAGATGAATATGATGCGGTGCTGCAATCGTTGGTCCGTGCGGAGCATTGGATTGACGCACAATTGGAATCTTTTTCAGCGCCGGAGAGAAACGAAAAGACAAACAGCGATGGTTTTAGAACCGTAGATTCTGCAGCATTTGACGATTCTAACACACCGTCAGAACAAACCGCAAAAAACAACAAAGATATCAATATAGATACAGAATCGGTAGAAGCAAATCAAACAACATTAAAATCTGAGACGAAAGGGATAACGACATCAACGGCGAAAGAAAACGACAATGCTGTAGATCTTGGCCGGCGGGACGTGGGTACGTCAGATATTTCTTTGGAGGATGAGATAATCTTTGATGAAGTTGCGCCGCACGTGGTTGTGCCGAACGTTGAAGCAGCACGCAATGAAACTGCGTCGAATTTGTCGGTGTCCAATGCCGACGGAACACATGATGAGGTAACGCATGCGGCAGCAGATGCAGATGCGACAAATGCGGCGGAGGAAATTTTGTCAGGTTCCGGCACGACGCGGACGGATGAGTCGGGACAAGCTGTACATACCGCACAGACATCGGATGGGTCTTCCCAAAATGAAAGCACATCGGAGCACGCAAGCACCTTGCAGCAACGAGAAGCGGGGATGCAAAACAGCACCGTGCCACCACACGATTTTGCTGCACAGTATTCTGAGTCGGTTCCCGGACAAGTATCGTCTTCATCCGCCTTTTCACAAACTGTACAAACAAAGCAGCCATCATCGGCTGAAGTGCAAGATCAAACGGTGTCCATGGGCGATTCTGTGCCTTTGTACAAAGATTGGAAGAAATCTGACACGGCGGAGTTTTCCGCATTAACCTCTTCGCATACCGATGCCGTTTTGGTTGCGAATACGGATTCGCATCTTGATACGGCGGAGAAAATCGAGTCCGATCAATCTGATACGACGGATATGCAGACCAATTCGCGTACCGATAGAGGCACGGAGTCGGGTGCTGATGTGGGGACTGATACAACGTCCGTTGCCGCAAAGCAAATGCAAGCCAACAGAAAAAAAGCAGTTGGAACACGCACGCCGGACACCCCGACGCATGCGCAAAACGATACCGAACAAAACGCGGAGCCGGATGAAAAAGTCGAAGTACTGACGCGCAAAGCGATGCGTGGAGATACGGTGGCGTTTCGCGTGTGGCGCAATGGAACACAGACAACCTTGGTACAGGGTACGCTATTTGACGAAGCCGGGGTATCAACGAACAAAAAACGACAAAAAACAAAACATCGTGTATCGGCAAAAACTCAACGAATCAACAAATGGTTTGCATCGCGTACGGCACATGTATTGGCCGTATCGTTTTCAGCGATATTGGTCTTGGCGGCAATCTTTTTCGGAACGTTTGGGTTGTTGTTGCGGGGGCCGTCCCCCGCACTTCGAAATCAAACGGTACGTGTGTTGCGGGAGCATACGATCAGCGCCTGGGTTCCCTCCCTGTTTTTATCTGATACGGAGTTACAGCGGATCCTTTTGGCACAAGCGGGAGAACAATCATGAATGAACAGACCAAAATTGTCCAAGATAAACAAAAGAATCGACGTTTTTGGGCCTTGTGGTTCTCCGTAACGGTGTTGCTGCTTGTTGCCGTTTTGCTGACAGTTTATCTGCTCCAAAATCGTGTGAAGCGTTACGAAATGGCGCATGCGGATGCGGCACCTGCCGATATTTTTGCTGATCTTCTGGCAGAAACAGACTTGCCGGATGCCAAAGAAACACAAACAGAGACGTTGTATCGGTTGTTGAAACTGGACACGGCAATTCGTTCTTCTGATTTAGAAGCGACGGCAACCTATACATCTCAATATCTTTCCTCACATACGCTTTCCTATGGGCGTACCGATGGCAGGGACGGCGCGGTGAAATACACGGTTTCTGCTTCAGACACCCCGATTCTCTCTTTTTCCCTGATATTCAATCATACGACCGGGCGGTGGGAGTTGTCGGATGCAGCGTTGTTGTTACAAGGTCCGCGATCCATACGTATTCGCGCGCCGATGGGAATGACACCGGTGGTGAACGGCGAATTGCTCAGCGATTTTGACATTGTACAGACCATTACGCCGCAACTGGATGCATATCTTCCGGTGGGATTGGATGCCTCGGCGTTGACATTTCGCGTGTATGCGTGTACGGGACTGTTTTCTGTGCCGCAAGTACTTTTACAAGATGCAAACGGGGTTCAATACGCCGCAGCGCCTTGCGCAGACAATGGGGATGATTATTATTACAACACCTTCCCGGCCTCCCAGCCATTGCCCAACGGCGGAGCGGAATTGATACAGGCTGTACAAGCAATCGATTTGTATTTTGCTGCAGACAGTTCCTACCGTCAAGTATTGAACTATGTGATTGAAAACGATGCTTCTCCGATGTATCAGCAGCTGAATGCTTCCGATCAAACACAAAGTGGAAACGGCACCGCACTTTCCGATATTCCCGCGCATGATGGCGTTCAATTTTCCAATGCGGTGCTTGGCAATGCTTATTGGTTTGATGCATACACCTATCTTTGTCGCATACAAATGACACAGATCTTTTCCAATTTGACAAACGGGACACAACAGATGGTACAGACAGATCGTGTGGCTGTCATGGTGGATCCCGGAGACGGTGTTTTCCGGGTATATGCGCTGTTTGACAGTGATCTGCTGTTTGTCACAGAATAAGCATAGATGGAAAATGGGTGGATCAAGTCTCCCTGGGGAAAACATTTTTCCATGTGCCGGACAAAATGTAGCATGCTACAAGCAAATCCTTTGGTTTCAATACAGAGTTTTCATTTGAACGAACATCTTTTCGTTGCCTCTTTACATACAAAAAACATCCGCAGTTTCATGTAGAGATATGGGATGTAATGGGATTTTTGCCGATCACACAGACATGGGGCACATGTTTGCCGTGCATGCAAAGAGGAGATGCGTATGGAAGAAATGGTGTTACAATGGTTTGATCTGCCCGGATTATATTTCATCGTGCACCAGCTGCAATGTCCGTTTTTGGATGCGACGATGCCGGTGATTACGCATTTGGGATTGGGCAATTTGATCGGTATCGGCATGGCAATGGTTCTGCTGCTATTTCGAAGAACCAGAAAGATCGGTGGCATGCTTGCGATTGCATTTTTGTTGGGATTTGTGTGCTGTAATTTGACCTTGAAGCCGCTGATTGGACGGATCAGGCCGTTTGATTATGTTGCCGATGTATTACATCACCCGGATATCCGCACACATCTTTTGGTCTCGGCACCGCGTGACGGATCATTTCCGTCGGGGCACGCCGTATTTGCCTTTATTTGGGCGAGTGTGTTGTGGCAGCAGGCGAAACGGCCGTGGGGATATCTTGCTTGTGGGATGGCTGTTTTGATTGCTTTTTCCAGGGTATATCTCTTTGTGCACTGGCCGTCGGATGTGATCGCCGGCGCAGGATTGGGCGTGTTGTGCGGGGTCATCGGTGTGCGTGTGATGAACCGTATTCGTACACGTGTTTTTCCCTTTGGTCACGCTTTTAAAAACAACGGACAGTTTTAGAAAAACCGCTATTTCTGTAATGGTTGTTTCACTCAGAATATATGTGCTTGATTGTTTCCGTTTCCAATGTATGCGGCACGAACATGGGATGCCCCATTTGAGGTTGTGCGCCCTGTTTTGGATGCAAGGAGTAAAATAGGATCTTTTACGATCGGGCATGAAATGAATATGAGGTAAAGGTATCAGATATGATATTTCTTTCTTTGATCACACAAGTATCGACGTTGCAATCGGAAAACGTTACAACGAACAAAAGCAAAAAAGGCCGTACGCGTATGGGCCATGGGACAACGACCCCGTTTTCCCGTGTGATGTTAGTGGCGACCGTGGCGTGTGCGGTATTCTGTATCATCGCATTTTTTTTGCCGCTCACGGTCGTTTCTCTATATGACTCATTTCCGGCAGACGGCAGTGTGACGGCACGCGCAGTGGATTTGGCACATGGATGGATGTTGTCGGATTTTGAAATCGCGCATCCCATTTTTTATGTGCTCTGTTTGCTGCCGTTTTTCACGTTACCCGGCGTTGCAATGGCTATGCGGTTTACGCGCGGGGTAGGGGAGATGTGGGTGCTGATTGGCTTTGCGTTGGAATGTATGGTGTTGCTCCTCTTACGGCATTTATTTGACGCATGGGTGACCGCACTACGTGCCTATCTATATTTTTCTGTAGGCTTTTATGTGATGCTTTGCTTTGCGCTATTGGGTGCATTGTTTGCGTTTGCGGCGTTGCTTTGTCGCGCCGTGCAGAGTGGAAAACAAGCGGTACCAACACAACCAGAAAAAGACGTTTTGGGTGATACCTTCAGCAATCCAACGATATACAAAAAGACCGACACAGATGCTGATAGCAATGTGCCGGATAGAGAAGCGCGATCTGATGCGGAAAAAACAAGTGGTGAAGCACACACGTAAATGGAATAAATTTTTTATATACGGAGAAGAGCTGCGATGAAAATTGAGATAGGAAAACAATTTCCCCCATATTTTCGCTCCCGATACCCGCAGGAATTTGAATTGTTTTCACACTTTGAAACGACAGCAGGAATCCCAACGGTTTTGTTTGCCATCACGACATGGAAAGAAAACAGAAGACCAAATGTCTGTTTTCACGCATGGAGTTGTTTTCATGGAGATAAAACCGCTTTTTTTGCTGTGATGGGAAATCTATATCAGCACACACATACCTATGCAAATATCAAGAGAGATGGGTGCTTTTGCATCAACTTTCTTCCGCTCCGCTATTATAATCAACTGGTAGGCACTATTCACCAAAACGAATATGAGGCAGATGAATTTGCGGCGGGAAATTTTACACTTGCAAAAGCAAAAACAATTCATGCGCCGGTGATACAAGAGGCTTTTATCAATATGGAGTGTACGTTGAAAGAAATGCAAGATCTGAGCGGTACAGGAATGACTGCCATGGTAATCGGAGAGGTACAGCATATGTCCGTGTCGCATGAATATGCAGAGGGGTATCAACTTCGGTATGGAAAAGATGGATTTATGATGCTCATTCCTGCTCCTCAAAATTTGCTTACGGGAGAATCGAATCCATCTGCGATTGCTACAGTCAAAATTGAAAAATATGATTGACAAAAACCTAATTTTCTTATATCATTTTCAAAAATATTAGTATTTGTTGCTCAAAAACTTTTTGGTATTTCTAAATGGGGGGAAATCAACATGGATCTTTTGATGGAATATTTGCCTTTTATCATTCCGCTCGTGATTGCCGAATTTGCACTTCTTGCCTATACGTTGTATCATATTTTCACGCACAAACATTATAAGAGAGGGACACGGGCATTTTGGATTGTTGTTGTAATTGTTGGTATGGAATTTATTGGTCCTATTCTATACTTTCTGCTTGGAAAAGAGGAAGAATAATATGGATATGTTGTACATCAACAACCTGAAAAAGCGATTCGGAGACAAAGAAGTTTTGAAAGGCTTAAACTTGTCTGTTCCCGAACACAGCATTTTCGGTTTTATTGGCAAAAACGGCGCGGGGAAAACAACGACGATGAAACTGGTGTTGGGTCTATTAAAGCCGGACGATGGATCGGTTTTTGTTGACGGATCCAAAGTTACATATGGGCGATCAATGGTAAAGAATGAGATCGGTTATTTACCCGATGTGCCGGAATTTTATTCATTTATGACGGCACGTGAATATCTTACCTTTTGCGGTGAAATTGCCGAAATGAAAAAGACAGAAATAAAAAGTTACATTGATGAGCTGCTTACGCTCGTGGGACTTGAACATGTATCGCATCGGATCAAGGGATTTTCCAGAGGAATGAAGCAACGTCTGGGGATCGCACAGGCTCTTTTGAACCGCCCGAAATTACTCATTTGCGATGAACCCACATCTGCGCTTGATCCTATCGGAAGAAAAGAAATTTTGGATATTTTTCTTGCTGTGAGAGAACAAACAACCATTTTGTTTTCGACACACATTTTATCGGATGTAGAAAGAATTTGTACGGATATCGCTTTTTTGAATGACGGTGTGATCCGTGTACAAGGAAAATTATCGGATATAAAAGACAAATATCGAAAAAGAGAGTTTTTGGTGGAAACAGAACAAGAAAGTGATATTACACTGCTGCGTAACACCTTCCGTCATTGTCAACAGATCGGAAAAGAACAACTGGTATTTTCGGAGAATGAATCGACCATATATGATGTCCTTCGATTTGTATCCGACAAAAAAATTCCGATTCAAAAAATGGAACGCATAGAACCATCGTTGGAAAGTCTATTTATTGAGGCGGTGGAAAAATGAGAAAACTGATTGCTTTTACAAAAAAAGAATATATGGAACAATTACGAAATGGCCGGCTTGTGGTTCTTTGTATATTGTTTGTTTTATTAGGTATTATGAATCCCGCTATAGCAAAGTTGACACCTTGGATGTATCAGATTTTTGCGGATTCTCTTGCCGAAAACGGGATTGTTGTGACAGCAGTTCCTGTCAATGCAATGACTTCTTGGACGCAGTTTTTCAAAAATATTCCAATTGGATTGCTATTGTTTTTTTTGCTTCAAAGCAATGTTTTTACAAAAGAATATCAATCCGGCTCCCTGATATTGACAATTACCAAAGGATTTGAAAGATACAAAATTGTTGTTGTTAAGACTTTTGTATTACTGTTTCTTTGGACCGTATATTATTGGGGCTGTTATATCATTACTTATGGATATAACGAATTCTATTGGGACAATGGTGTTGCCCATCATCTCCTATTTGCGGCAATCTGTTGGTGGCTATTTGGCATATGGACAATGCTGTTATGTGTACTTTTCTCTACCATTGTTAAAACAAATACCGGGGTGATTGTGGGAACAGCGGTAGTATTGTTTTTTTCCTATCTTCTTGGTTTATTGCCAAACCTCAAAACATATTCCCCATCTATGTTGCTCAGTTCGGATTCACTTTTGTCAGGTATAGATAAAATTTCTTTGTACACTCCTTCAATAGTCATAACAGCTGTTTTATGTGTCGCTTTTTTTGTCGGTGGTATCGTGATGATGAATCGAAAGCAGCTATAATTTTACCTGAGTGACGATATGATCGAGGAGTTATCGGAAGCAAATTTTATCAATTTTGCTACTTATGGCGCAGAGGTGTGATCCGTTGTGGCCGTTGATTCTTCAGGAGGGGGTAAGCGGTGCATTTTATTGCTGATAATAGAAACGGCATGGTGGCAATTTTCGATTAACACGTCGGTATGAGAACCGCCGTATTCACCGTCCAAGGTCCAACTGACCATTTCTTCGCTTTCAATATGGATGCGTTTGGTGTGCAAAAAGCGCACGTATTTTTCGTCAAATTTCAGTCGCAATACACCATTGAGTACGCGCTGCAGTTCTGCAGGTGTTTCCGGATTACGGATAAGGATGACTTCAAACAGCCCGTCATCCAGTTTGACGTCTTTTTCACGCAGACGCACAATTCCCGCAACGGATAGAGAATTGGTGACGGCACCAAAGATGAACTGATCCTGAAATGTTTCATGGTCGGTTTCAATACGCATGTGATAGGGTTTGATTTCTCCCAGTGACATAATGCCGTCCAGAACATATGCTGCATGTCCCAGCATATGTTTGAGCCACTGCGGCGTGTTGTAAGAGACACGGGTGAATGCGCCAAAGGATGCCACATAATTGAAATACCGTTCTTTGCAATAACGTCCAACATCAAACGGGTGCGGCTGGCCGGATAGGATCAGACGCACACATTTTTTTGTGCTGCGGTACGGCAGTTGCAAGGAACGTGCCATGTCGTTGGTGGTACCACATGGGACAAAACCGATGGGGATCTGTTTGGGCATTTGCATCATGCCCGTGATGACCTCATTCAGCGTACCATCTCCGCCGCAGCAGACCACCACGTCATATTCTGCTGCATTTTGCAGAACATAAGTCGTAGCATCGCCGCGCTTGGTAGTAGACAAGACGGTCGGAATCACACCAACCTGGGAAAAATAGTCGATGATATCAAACACGGCGCGTTTGCTTTTCATCTGACCAGAGGTCGGATTGATAATGACCAAAATTTTTCGTTGTTCCGTCATATCATTTCTCCTTTTTGGGCGAGGCGTCTTTTTATGCGGCGCTTTGAAAATCGTTTCCTGTTTTTATTGATTTAATTTGACAATCGTTTCATTGCATGTTACAATACAACGGACTTGTAACCATGCGGGAGGGATTCATTTTGAGACAATTACGCGACAAACACACGAAAATTGCCTGTTATATCGGATATATCGATCAGGCCATCGTCAACAATCTGCCGCCGCTGTTGTTTGTGACCTTTCAACAGCAATTCGGCGTTTCGCTCCAACTGCTTGGATTGACGGTATTTTTCAACTTTTTTATTCAAATTTTTGTTGATCTGTTTGGTGCGCGTTTTGTAGATCGGATTGGCTATCGTCCCCTTTTGGTGGCTGCACATTTATGTACCGTCGTGGGACTTTGTGCCATGGGTATTTTGCCCGGTTTGATGGGGAATTTTGCGTACGGAGGTGTCCTGCTTGCCATGCTGCTCAATGCTGTGGGCGGTGGGTTATTGGAAGTTCTGGTATCGCCGATCATGGAAGCGATCCCGGGAGACGCCAAAGCGGCAAATATGAGTCTTTTGCATTCGTTTTACTGCTGGGGACACGTTTCGGTCGTACTGCTTTCGACACTCTATTTTACGCTTTTCGGAACGAAACACTGGCAATGGCTACCTCTGTTGTGGGCGCTTTTACCACTTTGCAATTTGTTTTTATGCTTTCGGGTACCGTTGTATCAATTGGTACCAGAAGAGCAGCGCGTGCCAATCAAAAAAATTTTGGGGCAGGGAATATTTTGGCTGTTTTTACTGATGATGTTGGCATCGGGCGCCTCGGAGCAATCCATGTCACAATGGGCAAGTCTGTTTGCTGAATCGGGGCTGCATGTTTCCAAAACCATGGGAGATTTGCTTGGACCATGTGCATTTGCGGTGTTTATGGGATTGGCGCGTGTGTATTTCGGCAGCCGCGGCGGAAAGATCCGTCTCCGATCTTCACTCCTTGTTTCCGCTTTGTTATGTGTAACGGCCTATTTGCTCTGTGTGTTTGCGCCGATGCCGTGGCTCTCCCTTTTGGGATGCGCACTGTGCGGCTTATCGGTAGGACTGATGTGGCCGGGAGTCTTCAGTATGACCTCAGCGTATTTTCCCGCGGGTGGCACGGCAATGTTTGCACTTTTGGCCTTGGCGGGAGATGTTGGGTGTTCTTTAGGTCCTGCATTGGTCGGACTGGTTTCAGGAAACGTACAAAACGGGGATACCTCATTTCTTACCAAATTGCTTATATCAGCGCAAAATACGATTGGAATAGGGTTAAGAGCGGGATTGCTCGTTGCAATTGTGTTCCCCCTTATTCTGGTAATATGTTTGTTGCTGTTACGAATGCGAAAAAAATCTTTGGTACTTTCGGCTACGGTAGGTGCGGAAAAGGATACCAAGTAATTTTTTATGCATGAGATTTTATGATCGCTGTTAATCGGAACAGATAAAACACAAACACCGGGGAAATAAGCAAGTTCTCCGGTGTTTATTTTTACGCATGGATCGGAGAAAATATGAGATATCGCAATGTGATATTTTGATGTATCATATCTTTATAACAATTCTTTATAACAATCAATGTTTTGTTTCTTACGCAAACGTTTCACATGGACGTGGAAGAAAAAAGAAAAGAAAAAAGATGTTCCCGCGCACAGAATACACTGATTGCGGAAACATCTTTTTTTGATCAGGTGCAGGTGGGTGATGCTTTACGCAATCCTATCACCGTTTTTCTTAACCGAGAATAGATGCAAATGCATCGCTGCTCATTTCCTGTTCGATCTGACGTTCTACTCTTCTGGAGTTGGAGCTGTAGAACGAGGAGATGTTCGGGGATTTTTCATTCCACAAGTCTTCCATCAGATTTTCAGCAAAATTGGACCAGTTCATGTATGTACCCAGATCGTAATATTTGGTGTCGTAGATGATATCCAGCATATCGCGGGATTCAACGTCACGTACCGTCTTGGAATACAACACGTTATCATAGTACACAGGTGTAATCAGTTCCTGTCCCATGACAGAGAAAATATTGAGAATATTACCTGTATTTTCCGTGTCCATGTTCATGATCGGAACGGTCAGGAAGTTGGTACCGTAATCGTGCGATGCGGAAATGTAGTTTTCCTGGTTTTCATCATATTTGGGGAAAGGCAGGATACCAAAGTTGATCTCACTCTGACGCATTTTCTCAAAGGTATCGATGTATTCGCAGAAGAACAATGCACGGTCGTCATCCATCATGGCAGAAGCATTTATTTTACCGTCGGATCCGGAACCGTCTTTATCAGTGTTCTTCGCATAAGGCGAATTGGCCATATCGATCAGTTTTTCCCACAAAGTAGCCGTTTTGTCGCTCCAGAAAGAGAACTGCAAATCACCGTTGGAATCTTTTTGTGCGATGTAAACGCCGCTTCCCTGCAAAAATCCGTATATGGAAGTTTGACGATAGAGCAAACCGATACGGTCCTTATCGGTGAGCTGACCGTCACCGTCGACTTCACCGGTTACCAAAGAAGCATATTCAAACATACGATCCAGCGTCCACTCGCCGTCTTTAACCATCTGATAGAATTCTTCTGCTTCCGGCAATCCTTCATACTGGCCGCACATATCTTTGTTGAATGCGATGGCGTGGGTCATCTGGTTATCCAGTCGGCTGTATTCACCGTTCAAGAAGTACAAATGGCCATTGAGTGTCATCTGATCTACAAAGTTTTGATCCCACCATTCAGCCGTTGTGTCAATGTTGTCCCACTGTGTGAAATCCCACAGCATGCCTTCCACTGCCAGACGGTAAGAGATCTCACCACTGGTGGAAATGGCCTGGAATGAATTGTCGCCGGCATTTAAGTGGTTGGTGATGGACTGGTAAGGTGTGCCATTACCGAAATCCATGACCGCAATGGTACAACCATACAGTTCATCCATCAACAGGACTCTCTGCATGACGGCATCGTACAGCGGCTCACCGCTGGAGGATCCCATAATGGTGGAATTTTCATCATCCCAGATGTCATCTGATGTCCATCCGTCTGAGCCGATGTAGAACGTAAAGGTTTTGCCTTCATAGGACCAATTTGGATCTACGCCGGCCATTTCAGCATAGTCTGTGACCTGCGAGTTGTCACCGTTGTCGGATGTTCCGTCGTCGGTATTTTCATCGTCGCCGCAGGCGCTCAGACAAAGACAAAGCAGCATTGTCATGGCAAGAAGAACCAGCAGACAGCGCAAACCTTTTTCTTTTTGCTTGAGCTTGATTTTCATGTTTTGCTTTCGTTCCTTTCCTTAACAGTATTGGGCCATTTGACCCATTTTGTGTATCCCTATCATATCAAAAAATGTGAAAACTGTCAAGAACAAATCTGTTCTTTCCGCATTTTTCCGGTGCTTTTCTATAATTTTTTACAAATCCCACATGATTTTCCCGAAAAGGCTTGTCTTGCTCTCATACAAATATCATACATTGATGTGAAAAAGGTTTTGCGATGACGCTGTGAAGATACATAGAAAAACTGCCGCTTCCCCAAATTGGGAAGCGGCAGTTGATTGCATTGTTGATCAAAAACAGAAAATCATTTCTACGCTTTTCTGTTTTAAGCCAATTATGCTTTCGGCAAACAGTCCTTTCTGGAAAGTTTTACGCGTCCTTTTTCATCGATGCCCAAAACTTTGACCAAAAATTCGTCGCCCTCTTTGCATACATCTTCCACGCGCTCTACGCGTTTGTTATCCAACTGCGAGATGTGAACCAGCCCGTCGTGTCCCGGATAATATTCGACAAATGCGCCGAATTCCTTAACCGTGACCACCTTGCCCATGTAGATTTCGCCTACTTTCGGCTCAAAAACAATGGATTCGATCGCAGCTTTGGCGGCATTTCCTGCCTGTGGATCCACTGCGGAAATAAAGACCGTGCCATCCTCTTCGATATCAATTTTAGCGCCGGTATCTGCGACGATCTTCTGAATGACCTTACCGCCGGTTCCGATGACATCGCGGATTTTTTCAGGGTCGATGTGCATGGTGAGCATTTTGGGCGCATACTTGCTGACCTCAGTGCGCGGCTTGTCAATGGCGGCCAAAATGACATTGTCGATAATATAGTCGCGCCCTTTATGTGTGACAGCCAATGCTTCTTTGATGATTTCCGGTGTGAGTCCGTCAATTTTCAAATCCATTTGAATGGAGGTGATGCCTTTGTGCGTACCTGCGACTTTGAAGTCCATATCGCCATAGAAGTCTTCCAGGCCCTGAATGTCAATCATCGTCATGAAACTGCCGTCTTCTGCGGTGATCAGGCCACAGGAGATACCAGCCACCGGTGCTTTGATCGGCACACCGGCGTCCATCAGTGCCAGCGTTGAACCGCAGACCGATGCCTGTGAAGTAGAGCCGTTGGAGCTGACCACCTCAGATACCAGACGAATGGCATAGGGGAACTCGTCCACGCTGGGCAGAACCGGTACCAGCGAACGCTCTGCCAATGCGCCGTGGCCGATCTCACGTCTACCGGGCCCACGACTTGCCTTTGCTTCACCAACGGAATACCCTGGCATGTTGTAATGATGCATATAGCGCTTGCTTTCTTCCAAATCAATGCCGTCCAGCATTTGCGCGTCTCCCATGGGGCCGAGCGTTGCCGTTGTGATGACCTGTGTCTGGCCACGGGTGAACAGTGCGGAACCATGTGTACGGGGCAAAATACCCACTTCTGCCGCCAACGGACGAATTTGATCCATTTTTCTGCCGTCCACACGTTTTTGATCGACGAGCAGCCAGCGACGGACGATCTTTTTCTGCATTTTATACATCAGTTCATCCATCTGTACGTCCAGATCCGGATATTTTTCGGCAAATTGCTCCATGATGGCATCAATGATCGGTACCACGCGTTCATCACGGACGTTTTTGTCATCGGTATCCAGCGCTGCCATTAAGTCCTTTTCACAGAATGCAAAGATTTCCTCGAACATGTCATGATCCAGCTCACCGGATGCATAGGAGAATTTCTCTTTGCCGATTTGGGCTGTGACGGAATCAATAAAGTCACACAGCTTACGGATTTCTTCATGTGCGCGCATGATCGCGGCAAACATGGTGTCGTCATCCACTTCTTTGGCGCCGGCTTCAATCATGACAACCTTTTCTTTGGTACCTGCCACGGTCAGTTCCAGATCGCTGTGCGCACGTTGTTCTACGGTGGGATTGATCACGATTTCGCCATCAACCAATCCCACAAACACGCCGCCGATGGGGCCGTTCCACGGAATATCGGAAATGGAAAGGGCGACGGAAGCGCCGATCATTGCGGTGATTTCCGGGGAGCAGTCGTGATCAACACTCATGACGGTCAAAGCGATACATACGTCATTGCGCAGATCTTTTGGGAACAGGGGACGAATGGGACGGTCAATGACACGGGAAGTCAGCACCGCTTTTTCAGAGGGTTTTCCCTCGCGGCGCAAATAACCGCCCGGAATTTTACCCACGGCATACATTCTTTCTTCAAAGTCAACGCTGAGTGGGAGAAAATCAATTCCTTCGCGCGGTTTTGCACTTGCAGTGGCGCAAGCAAGGATTACTGTGTCACCGTAATGTACCATGGCTGATCCGTTGGCCAGTCCGGCGACTTTACCGGTTTCAATTTTGAGGGGTCTTCCGGCAAGCTCGTACTCAAACACTTTGTAATTTTCAAACATGTTTTTTGTTCCTTTCTGTTGTGTTTCATTTGTTGTTTGATTTGTTTTCGCATTTCCATTGCTTTTTACAATTGATGCGATACAGCGCGCCCAACGGGGAACAAAACAACATGTATAGCATTTAATCACATCGTGTCGCCCAAACACACGGCGCGACATGATTAACTGCTACCCATATTGATTTTTTGTCCGATCGGTTGCAGCGCACGTTTTCAAAGGTGGAATATATCGAATTTGAAAACACGGCCGGATCGTTTCTGTGACCCGGCCGCGTTTCGTTTCGACATTACTTTCTCAGGCCCAGTTTTTCAACAATGGCACGATACCGTGCGATGTCGTTTTTCTGCAAGTAACCGAGCAGATTTCTTCTGTGACCTACCATTTTCAACAGACCGCGTCTGCTGTGATGGTCCTTGTGATTCCGTTTCAGATGCTCGTTCAGATCATTGATACGCTTGGTCAAAACGGCAATCTGTACCTCGGGAGAACCGGTGTCTCCCTCATGAGTTGCATATGCTTGAATGATTTGCTGTTTTTCTTCTCTGGTCATTTCTTTCACCTCTTTTTGATATTCCCACAGACACAGCATACGGCAGGTGAAATTGTCCGATGGACCTTAATCCCGTATTCCGTGACCGAGGGTCGTGCGCAACCTGTCGTCAAATGACGTTTTACGCACCGCACATTATATCACAAAAATTGCTGGTTGTAAAGAGTGGTTCGTAAAAAAATGGTTGTTTGTACGGTTTTATTTTACACACAGCGAAAAAAATGATACAGGTCAGAAGAAGCAAAGAGATAATAATTTAGAAAAAATGCAAACAGCAGAACAGTGTATTTGAAAAAATTCAAGTACGCATCAAATGTGCGACAGAATTCGGCGTAACTCACGCGGTACAAGTGTTATGATCAAAAAAAAGACACACGGAGGAAAAACCATGCAATCCTTTCAAAATGGTGCACCAAGCTACAATACCCAACAAATACGTCGGCTGCATCCGGTGGTGATGCCGGGAAACGGCGCGGTATCCGATCGGGGGGCTGTCGTTTTTGCTGTACGTGATGCGGGGCCGGGACGATTGTATTGCAGGTTGGCGGGAGAGAGCGGCGGCATTGCAATGGAACGAACGGGAAGGCTGGACACATTATGTCTTTCGGCGCAGCGGTTGCAGACAGCCGTGCGCGGTGGAAAAGTGGAATATGATTTTTATCTGTTACAAAGTGTCCATTCGTCGTTTCGTGGACAATATATTCGGTTTGATCCATTGCGTGGAGAAGCGGTTTGTGTCGCACGGTCAGATATTGCAGAGCCGTTTTGTCTGACAATTTGGGAAACACGAACGCCTTTGGCGATATGGATGAGCGAGGGGGCATTGTTGACGGCCCCTACCTTGCGGGTACAAAGTTTGAGGCTGGCGCAAGAAACGGCGAAACATCTTTCTGAATACAAACGGCGTGGAATACGCTGTTTGGGCGTACCGTTTGACGTTCCGTGTGTGATGACAGAAGAACAAAGACAGAGTTTGCAAATGCTGATGGAGTGTGCATTTGCACAGGAGCAAAGTGTGCTTTTGACGCTTCGATTGCATTGCCGCACCTCAGAACTGTGTGATTTGTGTCGCACTGCGGCTGCATGGACCGAGCGGGGATGCGGCGGTTTCTTTGTCGCAGATATGCGCCATGCATCACATGGTGCAATGAAAGCTTTGCACAGTGCGGTACGGGAAGTGTCACAGAGTGCATTGCTTTTGGGGGATGAGTTTACACCGCTTTCTGTACTGGTCGACGGGACATTTGACTGCAAAATGGATGCGGGGCCAAGCGAAGCGCTGCTGGATTTACGATGGCATCGCGATACGGCGCGTTTTTGGCGGGAATTTTTGCGGGCGCAGGCATGGTATTTGCCGCAGATGCGCGTCCTTTTGCCATTGATTTGTGAAGGGGATGTTCCTGACTGGATGTATATACTGCAATACACCCTACCGGGCACGCCGTTGATAACACAAGATCAGTTTTCTAGGATGCAATCCGTACTCGGCGGGATTCGTCGGCAATATCCGACGCTTTCTCATGGGCGGTGCGTGTTAAAACACGCTGGCGATGGATTGTTGATTTTCGACTGGGTAGATACCGGGCCGTCGGAACGGTTGCGCATA
>ERZ779861.1998-NODE-1998-length-20604-cov-2.900968_pt1 | contig 20604 bp, 24 predicted proteins | sample MGYA00511558_ERZ779861 | MGnify/ENA primary metagenome ERZ779861 (study PRJEB29588, sample SAMEA2163432) | human gut metagenome | biome: human gut; feature: human-associated habitat; material: faeces | place: Denmark | collected 2008/2010 ...
AAAGCATTGAATTCGAGGACATTACCTATACTGTCGGCGCCGCTGTTTCCGTAGATAAACGCTCTGATTATGCCGGGCTTGTAGGTAAAATTACAGAAATTGCAACAGGTGGAGATATGGATACCGACAACGATTGCATTGACATCTACTGCGATTTTGAAGAGCCTACAGATCCCGAAGTAATAGAGAAACTGGAGAAGCGGTTCAGTTACATCTACGGCGAACCACGAGCACTACAAGATATCTGCCTTGACGGTATCGTAATGGCTCCGGATGAAATTTGGCTTATCGACTAAATCAAACGAACAGGAGCAAATCAATGAGAATAACAGCAAACCGTATAACTCTATTAAACGCTATCAAAACAGCAATGAGAGCACTGGGCAACCTTAAAGATCTACCCGAACTCAGCAGTCTTCTTTTTGAGACGGATGCGAACACCGGCATTATAACAATTACAGGTACAGACACCCACACTCAAATTCAGTGTAGACTGCGTAACGAGCACATTCTTGAGGGCGGCTCTATGCTCATTAAACCAATCGTTGCAGATATGTTAAAACTTCTGCCGGGTGAAACAGTTGAGATAGGTATTGGTTTCAGTAACGAGCTTGAAATCAAAGGCGGACAATGTCGATACGGCGTTCCGTTCCTTGACTCAAAAAGTTTCCCCGTATGCAGATACCGTTCCCCGAGGACTTTATCTGTGTCAAAGGTATCAACTCAATTATCAAACGTACCATTTTTGCCACAGATCCAAAGGTGCAGGAAATACATAAGCATTCCTTGCAGTTTGTAAAGTTATCCTTTGCAAACGGACAAACAACGGCAGAAGCCACTAACGGACAAATTGCGGCGCTGTCGCAAACTCCTCACGGCTCTGACGGAAAGTTAGACTTAATTCTGCACGAAAAAGCACTTAGCATCCTTGCCTCTATCGTTTCTCCCAACGACGAACTGTATGTAGGCGTTAATGGAAATTACGCTGTCTTTATGAAAGAGGATATGTTCTTTTCCTCCCAGCTCTATAGGGGCGATTATATCGAAGGCAGCAAGCTTGTAAACTACATTAAACCTATGTATAAGGCAACAATGGATGCAAGAGCACTTTATGATCTGGCGGGTAACGTTGCGACCATATTTAATATGGGCGATGATACCTGTATCAATCTTTGTATTGCAGACAATAAAGTTGCTATGAAAACCCAAACTGCTATGGGTGCATCTCAGGCTGAAATCCCTGCAACAGAAACAGTGCCAACTGCTCCCGATGGTTTTAACTATCAGGCAAAATGGCTGCTTGACTGTTTGCGTCAGACTTCCGGACCGCTTAATCTTTCGTTGGATCCTCGTGGCTTTATGCTTATTGAGGCAAACCAAAGCAAGTATTGTGTCGGCCCAAGAGGTCCCGTAAGGATAAAACAGCCCGAAGAAAAGAAAGAGAAAAAGCCCAGAGCGAAAGCTACTAAAACCAAAACTGCGGTACCTGCCGCAGCGTAAAATGAAAGGAATCAGTTTATGTTAAGAACAAAAATGAATGCCGTTATTTCAGAGGTATCCGACTGCCTTGCAGAGCGTGAAGAACTTATACACGTCATTGCTCTGGCTCTGCTTACACGAAAGAACCTCTTTGTCCTCGGTGATCCCGGACAAGCAAAATCCCAAGCAATTGACAAGTTCCGTTCCCACATCACCGATGCAAAGCAGTTTGATGTGCTTATGAGCAAAGGTATCGACCAGGAGCAGTTGTTTGGCAGGCTTGACCTTGCCAGTATTATTCCCGGACACATTTCCAATTCGCGTCTGAATAATGATGCGAAATATTGTGAAATGCGAGATAAGTTGAAAGCACTTATGGAGAGTGAAGAAAACGATTCGTATTACATAAAACTCGGAGAAATGTGTGGAATAATGAGTCGATATCAGGCTTCGCTTGCTTTGTATAACCAAGGCAAACCCGAAATACTGACCGATGGTAAGATTCCCGATAGTCATATCTGTTTCTTGGACGAACTGTTCAAGGCAAATGACGGTGTGCTCAATAGTTTGCTTAAAGCACTCAACGAGCGCAAATACACCAATGAGGGCGTAACAACAGATATTCCGGTTATCAGTTTCTTCTCCGCATCAAACGAAATCCCGAATTTCAATAATCCGGAGGAAAAATGCCTGCGTGCTTTGTATGACAGATTTGATTTTAAGGTATGCACCCGTAACGTTGAGGACAGAGGCAACCGAATGAAGATCTTAAAAGCAAAGCAAAACGGCACCGACTGTTATATCGGTACTACCTTCACGCTGGATGAGCTATATCAAATGCAGGATGAAGTTAGCGGGGTTATCGTTCCCGATAGCATTTATGAGATAACCGATAACATTCTCGTGGAACTGCGCCGCAAGGACATAACGGTTTCTGACCGTACATACTTCAACTTTGCACCCGTTGCAAGAGCAGAAGCGTGGCTGAACGGCAGAGATACGGTTATCCCTGCAGATCTTATGGCACTCGTCAATTACCTTTGGAATAAGCCCGATGAGTATGCTACCGTTCGCGAAACAATCGAAAAGCTGATTACAAATCCGCTTGGAGATAAGCTGGATGCTCTTTTGGCAAAAGCACACGAACTCCGCAAAACCTTCGAGGCTGAAACGGATAAAAACAAGGCACTACTCAGTTTCCGTAATAATATTGTTGCGGTATATGACGGCGCCGAAGCACTGAAAGCGGAGATATCTGAAAGCGACCCCGCACTATCCTCTATTGAGGGTATTCTCGATTCGGTAGAAGCTATCAACCGCGAAGTACATAAACAAACACGCTTTACATATCTGCCTCTTGCAGAGCTTAAAGCGATGAAAACCAATTCTTAAATCATTAAAATTTGAAAGGACTTGAATTATTATGTTGAATTACGATGTTAAAACCGGAAGACTCACTGCTGACCCCGAACTCCGCACTACTCAGAACGGAATCCCCGTTGTAGGCTTCACCTTGGCAGTTCAGAGAAACTACAAGATTGATGATGAATATCCTACCGATTTTCTTAATTTCGTTGCCTGGAGAGGCACCGCAGAGTTTATCTGCAAGCATTTACGCAAGGGTAACTTAATTACTGTTGAGGGTGCCCTTGAAACACGTAAGTACACGGATAAAGAAGGTAATCCCCGAACTGCTTATGAAATCAAGGTTGACCGTGCTCATTTCTGTGAAAGTGCCGGAAGTCGCCAGAATAACAATAACGGCGGTAATCCTCCTGCAGCCGAATCGGTTGGCGGATTTACCCCTGTATTCCCCAATACTACCGAGGGCTTTGTAGAGAGCGACGATGATCTTCCTTTCTAACAGTATTCTCCGATAACAGTTAAACACAAAATCCCACGGGCAGGCGCAAGTCTGCTCGTGGGACACCAAACAATTTATTTTTATAACGGAGGATAATCTATGCGAAGAATGGATAGATTTAGCTACTACAAAGATTTGTCCGATGCGGATAAATGGCTGACAAAGTTTTTGCTCGGTCGTCAAACTCCTGCCTCTGAAAAACTGCTGACAGCAACAAAGCTTACCGACTTAATTTATCAAAGCATGTCTTTTGAGGATGTTTATTACGGAACCAAAAGACCGGAGTATCCTGTAAATGCCGAGAATTTGGCTTCAGACCTCTTTACAGCGTTGTTTTCGCCCGTAATAAGGAAGAAAGACACCGGTTACGTAAAACCGCGTGAAAGGTACTTTAATAAGCCCATATTGGATAGTATTTTAACGGATGACCGCTTTGATACCCTTAAAAAACTTTGCGAAGATAAAGAGCTTACCTCATACGAGGCAGCCTCTACTTTCGCAAAGAAACTCAGCGATTTATTGGAAAGCAAACCTTTTCAGACAAAGGTGCGATATATCTTCATTATCGACCAGCTTAACGAGCAAATATCGAAAACTGTCGAGAAGATACAGCAGAGCAAGAACAACCCGCAGACGAATACGGCTGATAAGTTATTGCCGCTGTATGAGCGTATTCATCAAAAACTCACTCAAATTGCAAACCTTGAAGCAAAACTGATGGAAGATGCTCTCTGCTATGTGCAGAATATCGGCTCCGATATTAACGATGCACTTGAGATGGCGGTAGAACGAACCGTAGAGGTAAACTGCATAATGACTGCCTGGGGTACTGATTCCGGTGAGATGAAAAATACTCCCGCAAATAAGGAGCTTTTGGAGCATGTCAAGAAAAGCGAGGAACTTTTAAGGATTGCAAGATCCTTGGGCAAGTACAAAGAACTCATTACCGATAAGCGTAAAAACGGCTTTGCTTATGGCAGAGGCGAAAAATACGACTTAACGCTCGGCAATGACATAAGTAACTGCCTTTCCTCAGAACTTGCACTCTTGGGCACTCCCGAAACTGAAATACTGTTTATGCGGAAGTATGAGCAGAAGCGTTTAGCTCAGTACCGTAAACGAACCGAGATTATCAAAGGCAAGGGCGATATGATCGTGCTTGTCGATGAAAGTTGGAGTACCCGCGAAGTTCAGGCTTGGGCGAAAGCCTTTGCGCTGGGCTTACTGGATATTGCAGCGAAAGATAACCGCAAGTTTGCAATGGTACACTTCGCATCTGCAGACGATGTTAAAACCGACCTTTTCGAACCAGGGCATTATATATCGGCTGATGTTATCAGTGCTGCAGAACAGTTCTTTGGCGGCGGTACAGACTTTGAGGCACCTTTAACCGAAGCTATTAACCTTATGGAAAAAGGATATGAAAATGCCGACATTGCCATCATAACTGACGGTGAATGCCGGATAAGTGATGAATTTGCCGAGAAATTCCGTAACACTATGGCGAAATACAAGGCAACCGTTACAGGTATCCTTTTGGATAAAGACAGACCGTGCGGTAAAACCCTTGAGCCTTTCTGTGATAAGATTTATCACTCGAAGGAAATCACCGAGGATGAAATCGCACAGCAAATTTTAAGACAAAAAGCTTCATAAAGGGGTAAAATCAATGTTAAATACAATCATGTATATACTGTTAGCCATAGGACTTATTTATTCCTACTTTGTTCTTGGTAAGTGGCATAAGCTCTCTAACAAGTGCAATGTTCTTGCCGATGATATTTCAAAGGACTTAAACCGCAACGTCGGCTGTATTATAAGCAATACCATATTCAGCCCGCAAAACTTCTTGGAACTTATGACAAAGGAATGCTTTATCATTCACACCTCAAAGCCTGTCATAAAGCAGATTGAAGATATATTGGATGAATACGAGATTCCATCTGTCAGTTATGATCTTGCAGATGTGCATTTAGCGTTGTCAGCAGGCGTTCCGATAGTTCTTGTTGACTGTTGCGATACCGATGAAAACCTTCAGCCGATTAAAAGTTATCGGTGGTTTCAGGTTCCTGTTGAGATATGCAATAGCAAGGAGGGATAATATGGGTAGTGGTTCAATGAAACGCAAATCCTACATTACCAATACCGGCTATTATCTTGCAAAGGATTTCGATGAGAAATTCGGCGGCGATTTTTACTTTCTGTTGATGCCTTTATATGGCAACAACAACGAGCGTTTCTTCTTTATTGAAGAAAATCCCGATGGTAGTTATACCGTTGAAGGTGAATGTTATATTGTTACAAACGAAGAGAGTTTGAAACGGCACAAGCGTGATGTTAAAAAGGAAGTTAAGAACAAGCCTATTTGGTATTATCACGTCGATAAAAACAGAACAGTAATCCGCAAAGAAAAACACATAAGTCCATAAAACCAAACACCCTGCCTGTATCCGCAATGGATGCAAGCAGGGTGTCTTTTATAGATGGATATCCATTTTCTCTTTTAAGTCACCAAGACTTTTATCATATTGTGCTTGAGAAATTGCATTTTTTTCGAGAAACAAATCCAAAGTTTTTTTCTGATTCAGGAATAACTGTAACTTTTTCTCTTCAGGTGATAATCTTTGCCACTCAATTTGACTATCCATAACATTTATTACTCCAAATATTATTTATTTAACAGCCAATCAACAGCGTTTACAACCTCGATGCCTTCATAGTTGCCAAGCGTAAAACGGTCAAGCGTTATTACTATTTTCGGGTAATTATCAGTTATGCTTTTAAGTGGTGCCATTTCTCTTTCAAAGGTAGATTCTTCTACCATTGAGGCCGTAACCTGATAATATAGAACATCGTCATTCTTTCTTGCAACAAAATCTATTTCTGTTACACCAACTTTTCCTATATTTACACTATAGCCTCTGCGTAACAACTCAAAGTAGATTATGTTTTCCAAAGAAAATCCTAAATCATACTTTTGTCTTGCAAGTAAATGTCTGCGCAAACCAAGGTCAACGATATACATTTTTTGATTCTTTTTCAAAAGTTGCTTACCAAGTACATCATATCTCTCTGCGGGATAGAATATATAAGGCTCAACTAACGCCTGAACGTAATCGTCAACAGTATTCTGTGATGTCTTTCTGCCGCTTGATGTTACATAGTCTGCTATACTCTTGACGGATATAGGACTGCCAATAGAACTTGCAAGGAATTTGGATATATTTTTAAGCAAAGCGATATCCGTAACCTTACGCTTGTTAGGATCGGTTTCTTTGCGCTTTTGTCTTTCTTCTACATCCTTAACGATTATGGTATTATAGATGCCTTCAAGGTAGGTATCTACTTTATCGCTATCATTTCCAAGAGTCGCAACATAAGGAAGACCGCCATTTTTCATATACTCTGCAAATAGGGCATCTTTATCACCATCTGCTTTAAGCTGACAGAACTCTGCAAATGAAAGCGGGAGCATATTTATCTCTACATATCTTCCTGAAAGCAAGGTTGCCAATTCTCCAGACAGCAAATAGGCATTAGAACCGGTGATATAAACATCAATATTCTTTTTAACGTAAAGACTGTCAACTGCTTTCTGGAAATTTTCAACCTGCTGTATTTCATCGAGGAATACATAAGTGGTTTTAGTTTTATGCAATCGTTCCTTTACATAGTTATACAGAGCTTTATAATCCAAAAGCTCTTCATATTCTAATTCTTCAAAGTTGATAGAGATTATCTGGTCATCAGTTACACCTAAAGATTTTAAGTAATCTTGGTATAATTCAAGCAGTGTAGATTTACCGCATCTACGAATACCGGTAATTACTTTGATAACTTGCTCATCTTTCCATTTTTTCAGTTGATCTAAATATTCATTGCGTTGTACCATTTTATTACCTCCTATACAACGTATTCTTTGCAAAACCATTATACAATATTATTTTTGCAAAGTCAACTCTAAATGCCGAAATCGGCATTTAGTTTCTAATTTCAACAAGTTTATTCCGAAATCGGCATTTTGAAAAAATATAAGGGGCGCCGCCAACCCCTTAGCGACACCCCAATTAAAAAGGACAATTTTATTATATGCAGCCCATTTTACCTTGTCAAGTTTTAGAGGCTGTTTTTGAAGAATTATTTTTATTCTGAATAATCTAAGAATTTAAGGTGTTGACAAGGCACCTATTTAACTGTATAATATAAGTGTTCTTAGGTTTGATTGAAGTTCCCTTCGGGGACATAGGTTTGATGCACAAGGTCGGATTTATCTCTAACAGGATAATTCCGCCTTTTTATTTTCTGCTAAAAGCAGCGACAATTGAACAAATCCAATCGGTAATTACAAGAATTGACCGGCTCTAACTCTTCGGAGATGGGCCGGTCTTTTTTTGTTTTACAAATAAAAAACAGAAAGGACGACCCCAAATCATGAGTGAAAACATGAGCAACCTGAACGACTTTTTGGAAATGGAGGAAAACGGAAACGAGTCTTTTGCAGATTTCCCGTTTGGTGCACCCGCACCCCAAGCCCAGACCGTTGTTCAAAATGTCCCGGCACAACCCCAAGCACCTGCAGTACAGCCCGTAGCACAAGCTCCGGTAATGCAGATGCCACAACAGACGGTACAGCCCGTACAACCCGTAGCCGCACCGCCTCAGCAACCCGTCTACCAGGCACCGCCGCAGGTACAGCCTCCCGTGCAAAACCCCGCACAGGCTCCTGCAGCGCCTCAAGGCTCGTTGTTTGATGCGGCAGTTGCACAGACACCTATTGCGGCACAAATGCCCGCAGTTCAGGCACCTGTAGCACAGGCACCCGTTGCACCTGCTCCCACCGTAAATCCCCCTGCCGAAGCCCCGTTACAGCAAACTATCGCCGAAGCAGCTGATCCGTTCACTGCTGCTCTTGCTAATGCAAAAGCACAAACCGACAGCCGTTTGATAGAAAGTTGTGTAAATCGTGAAGCTATCTTTAGCTATGGCAAGGCAAAAGAACCGATTACCGACCGTGAGTTCACCTTTGAGGATCTCCGTGAGAAGTACGAAAGCGACTTTCCGGAGTTAGCCGAGAGTAAAAAGGTTGAATGGACCGTTACCTATGGTAAGGAAAGCAAAACAATCAGCAATCCCGGCTCCGATAAGATTTATGAAATCAAGGCGGAAATCGAAAAATCCAAGAAGTTCTTAGACGGTATCAAGAAAGGTAAAACCGATGCCGATAAGAACCCCGAATGCATCGTTAAGCCGCGTATCAAGGCTCAAAGCAAGGGCGAAGTTATTCCTTTATCTTCGTACAAAGAATTCTGCTCAACCTTTGCAGATGCCCGTAAAAGTGATAAGGCTATTGTCCTCCTCCCGTCTTCGGACGGGAGGCTCTACCAGATGCGAAAAACACCCGTTGGGATCTTTACAGCTCAGGCAGGCAATCTGCCTGAGTTTCCCGACGTTATTCCCGGCTTTCAAATGACAGTTCCAAAAATCCCGATGCACCTTTTATTGTTTATCTGGGATTTCTTTGCCGGACTGTCTGAAAGATACACCCTGGAAGCTCTGGTACATGTCCTTTACGATACGAAGCGTAACAAATACACCGTTCGGATACCCAAACAAAAACTAACCCACACAAGCGTTAATTCGGTTATGGAGGAAGATTATCCCGAACATATGATTCATGTAATGGATATTCATTCCCATAACGTAATGCCCGCAGAATTTTCGAGCATTGATGATGAAGATGAAAAGCCCACACGTCTTTATGCCGTTATGGGCAGACTGGATAAGGTATTGCCGGATATTACGGTAAGAGCAAGCTGCGGAGGGAAATTTATTCCCGTAGAACCTGCGGATGTGTTCGATATCAAGTTCACTTCTTTTCCTCATCCGAAAATCTGGGATGAAAAAATCGAGCTACCGAAACCCGAAGACGTTTTAGCACTACCCGCACCAAAGCAAAAACCGCAATACAGATTTTGGCGAATGGGAGCAAAAGTATGAGATATTCAAGTACGGCTCCCGTTAAAATCGTTGTGATCGGCGCAGGCGGAACAGGTGGATATGTAATTCCGCACCTATACCGCTTAGGCTATGCATCACATCGTTATGTCAGAATTATCGTATGCGACGGTGATGTGGTCGAAGAGAAAAAACTTATTCGTCAAAATTTTGTTGAACAAGACATTGGCAGAAACAAGGCTCAAGTACAAGCGGAACGATATTCAGCTGCTTTTGGTATTGAGTGTGAGTATAAGCCGGACTTTATCGAAAACGACGAAGAGCTTTTCAAATTAACCTTACCCGATTTTTATGCGAGACCGAATTCCGGAGTTCCCGAAACACAAAAGGTTATTCTACTCGGATGCGTTGATAACAACAAATCCAGACAGATGTGCCACCGTGTTTTTCAAAGCCAAAAAGATTTAATCTACATTGACTCAGGAAACGGCGAACATACAGGTCAGGTTGTATGCGGTGTAAGGCAGAACGGAAAAACCACCTACAAGCCCGTAGGCTCTCTCTACCCGGACGTTCTCAAAGAGGAGGATAAATTCCCCTCAGAACTGTCCTGTGCTGAAAGAACAGTCTCGGCGCCGCAATCGGTTACTGCAAATCTTACTGCTGCTACGGCAATGGTTGGATTTTTGTATAACCTTTTGATCGTAGGTGAAATGAACACTCGGTACGTAACTTTTTCATCCAAGCAGGTCAATATGCGAGCTGAAATGACGAAAAAACGCAAACGTAAGCCAGCCAAAAAATCCGAAAACAGAAAGGACTAAATCATTATGGAAGTACGCAATCTTGTAATCTCTTATGATGAGCACAAGTGCCGCATTGGCGGACAGAAAGGTACCCTTAAAACCGTAAACATTGTGGAAACTCTCCCGAACGGCAAAAAGAAAACCGTTCACTCGGATATCCACTTTGAGTCCCAAGACACCAAGCAGGGATATAAAAACCTGTTGAAGCTCTTTAAGATGCCCGTAAAGGACACAAAAAGGAGGGCTGCCTAATGGGACGCGGATATTGGTTACCTCCCCAGCACGATAAACTAACCGCCTCTGATGGCTTTTATGTAGATAGTTCGGCTGTTTATGGCAGTGACATATCTGCAGGTTGGGATAAACTGCTGGATACTGTATCAAAAAGGCTTATGTTTAAAGAGAAAACCTTTAACAAGTTTTGCAACTGGAAATCCTGCGGCTTGGGACAAGACTACTTTGTTTTGCTCTACAACCGCCACGTAGAGATTATCGTAGAGGATGCAGACGGATATGTTGCGGTTTATGCAATTATTCCTGACGACTGTGAGGCTCCCGGCTTCGCAAAGCGTTCCTTCCCTCGATATCTTGCGATGCTCAAAGAAACACTGACCGAATTGTATCCGGGTGCTGTATCCAAAAGGATAAACTCCCAGCATATTAAAAAGGTTGGTTAAATCCCGTAGACTGCATTTTAGATGCGGTCTTTTTTATTGGAGGAAATCATGCGAATTGACTTTGAATGTTTATCTCTCGAAATCACAAGGCGCTGTGGTATGAACTGTGCTCATTGTATGCGTGGTGATGCCCAAGATGTTCAAATAAACTTTGATGTAATTCAAACTCTTTGTGAAAAAACAAGTCGTATAGAACATCTTAACATCACCGGAGGCGAACCTTCTTTAGAACCACTTGCACTGAGATATTTTCTTTTTTACCTTAAAAACTATAATTGCAAAATCGGTGCTTTCTTCTGCGCAACAAACGCACAAAAGTATTCACAGGAATTTGCGGATATTCTAACCGAACTATACCGATACTGCGAACACCCCGAATTGTGTATGCTGACAATCAGCATTGATCAATTCCATTCTGATGCAGATCCTTTGGCACTCAAAGAATACAGAAAACTTCCTTTCTATAACCCAATCAATGAAAAAGGCAATATTCCTAAAAGTAATATTTTGGATGAAGGCCGAGCAAATGATAATGGAATCGGAATGTTTTCTATGCCGGTTAGCCCGTACATTTACGATGTGCAACTGGATGGGTTCCGAGCTAAAGTCGGCGATAGATTATATATCAATGTCTTTGGTGATGTTCTTTTGGATGAGGATATGAGTTATCAGACACAGGAGAACGAAAGCATCGGCAATATTTTGTCGCAGTCTTTGTTGGAAATCATAATGGCTAATACCTTTAAGATTCCCGAACATTGGCACGTCCCCGGTGAGCAAGAAATGTACTGTATTCATTTAACTACCGACGAGGATATCTTTGTAAAAGGTGTTTTTGAAGACAGAAAGTTTTTTCCGACAGCAAGGGATGCATCTGTGACATACCATCAGCTTATTCACAACATACACATGACACCTATCAATCCTGAAATAAGTAAAGTTCCAGACGGTCTTACTCTTGTTACAGAACGTTTGGAAGAAAATTCAGTCAGGTGTGTGGGCACGAAAATCAATTATATTGTGCCGGGTGAAACCAAGCACAAAGCAGTAGAAATTGAGGTGCTACGCTGTCCGTTAGGAGGTAGTTTTGATGACTACATCAAATGAACAGCAGCAACAAACCGCTTTTTGCCTGAAAGAAATCGAGAACTCAAAAACCTTAATCCTAACCTTAGCGTCACAATTTCCTAAACTCCGTGCTTCTGTTGAAAAATACAAAGGCACCGGGCTAAAGCGTGAGTATGATTCGCTTATAGACCTTCAAAAAGCTGTAAAACGATTGCTGGAGGAATTTCCGGCATTGGTACTTCAGCTTAACGAGTATGGTGATGAAGAACTCTCAAAGACAACAGAACGGCTGTACGGTGTTCTTAAAAAGTTTAACTACTTGGGAACTACTGATTACTCTAAGTTCTGTATGGCTTTAGAAAGCTTTGCTAACGGTTTACCAACTGCAGACCATAACATCAATACTGCAAAATTGGCACACCTTATGAACCGTGCTCGTATGGGTTATTTCCCAACAGATTTATCTCACGTGAAAATGCTTAAAGACGCCATTGTATTTCCGGATGAACCCGTAAACCTTTTAGACCCCTGTTGCGGCGAGGGCTTGGCTCTACAGGCATTTGCTAAAGGAGAACAATCAAGAACCTACGGCATAGAAATTGACGAAGTACGCGGCGAGGAGGCGCAAAGACGCATCCAACGTGTAGGCTACGGCAGTTTCTTTCATTCAAGGATAAGTCTTAACGCTTTTCAAGGCTTATGGCTTAATCCGCCGTATCTTTCTGTCCCCTCCGAACACGGTAACAAAAGACTGGAAAAGGCCTTCCTTGCAGACAGCATTCGTCATTTGCAGGTTGGCGGAATTATGATCTACATTATTCCGTATTACCGAGCAACCCCTGATGTTTGCCGTGTGCTATGCGAAAACTTTACAGACCTTCGGGTACATAAGTTTATCGGTAAGGAATTTGAACGCTTCAAACAAATTGCCATTATCGGCAGAAAAATCGAACGACGTGAGGCTGAAAAGATGGCTAAGAAGCTATCCGAATATATGCTTGACGCCGACAAATTACCCCTAATCACAGATTTGCCAAAGGAATGCTATGAGATGCCTGCGGCAACTAAAACAGTAGAGCTGTTCAAAGGAGCCGTTTTTAACGTAAACGAGCTTGCAGACCAGCTAAAGAAATCCCCAAGCATTGAACGTTTATTTGAGGAACGCACCTTAGACAACCGTGAACGCAGACCGCTTTTACCACTGAACCTATCACAAGTAGGACTCGTAGGTGCAAGCGGAATGATGAACGGACTTGTCGAGTGTGAAACACCTCATATAATCAAGGGCCGAATCGTCAAAGAGAAAAAGACCAAAATCGGTATCGAGGACGATAAAGGCAAAACGGCAGTTCGTGAAATTACATCGAACCGCCTTATTTTCAATGTTCTAACACCGACCGGGCTGAAATCGCTCGGCTAATTAAATCAACGAAAAGAGGACAAAACAATGTTAAAAAATCAACCCCGTGTTCTTACTCCGGAAGAGTCTGCATTTGCAGCAAAATACTTTACGCAAGTTTATTCCTTCCTGGCGGAAAACAATCTGTCAGAAGATGATTACTACGATCCTGCCATAAACGGCTTCCTAAAAGCAGTACAAGAACACCACACATCTGCAGGTTCTGGTAACTTTAAACAGTTCGCCGCCGCTATGATGAGTGCTGAATGTACCGCCTACGAGGAGTCATTGCATAGAACACCGACCATTATCAGTTTCAGCGAGTGTTACAAAAGCGCATACGAGCTTGAGGAAACAATCGCAGACGTTAAGAACACAATGGATGAGGCTATCTCTGCCATTGCTTATGAGGAAACTATGCAAAGCTTCACTGCAACCCAGCAGCGTATCGTTAATCTCTTGTTGGAGGGTTATTCAAAGATGGATATTGCCGCAATGCTTCAAATGAGCGTTACTGCTCTGTTTGAAGAAATTTGCCTTATTCAGAATAAGACAATGGCAAGTCCCTTGATGATGGCTGCGTAATAAAAACGGAAAGGACAGAATTATGAATCTTATTAAATTTTTCTTTGCTAAAATCCGCCTTGCTCTTGCTAACCGCAGAGCGATTGTCGCTAAGGAACTTTATGGATAAGGTTATCCGCAGTTCCCGTGCAAAAAAGGAAGAAATCGACTTTAGTTACGAGAACTTCCTGAACCGTTGTAAACAACAGGAAAAAGCGGCAGTTATGCTGAAACGAGCAAAGAATGAAAACCCCGATAAGCCTTTTCTCAAAATCGACCTTGGAATTGAACATTATGTTGTTCAGCCCTATGTTGCGAATAAAATCACCCGACACGAAGCCGAGGTGGCGCTCACACGTCATCGTTACGGCGATTGGGGCGATGTTTCTGTTCATCATTGGTTATGTAATAACGAAGGCACCAAAGATCCTTATGGTATTATTCGTTCCCGCTATCCGTTATTCGGCGGCGGTTACTTCAATGTTGAAACAGACAAACGTGCTCGAACAACCAAATTCTGTTTGGATGGTGCTATATGAGCTATAAAGTACGAGTACCAAAGCTTATGCAATGTCTTATTGAGGCGGAAGATGTAACCGAGATGTATAAGGACCCCGTATCCTTTATAGATGAACAATCCGATAGCATAAAGTATCTGTATAAGAACTTTATTGTCCCCATCATTAAAAATAATGCAGTATCTATTTCTGGTTTGGATATGACAAAATTCGAAAGAGAAGATCTTGAAACCTTATGGGAATTATATCAAAACAGAATTGGTCCCGATTCTATTGATTGGAGAAACCTTCGGAAATTGTACTTGACTTGCAAGGATAGTGAGCCTGAAACATTTGCTGTAAGTTACATATAAAAAGGCGGTGAAAATATGTTTGAAGAACCGGAATTATATATGTACGATGCAATTCAACAACTTTACATACAGAAAATTGTTCATGAAAGCACAGGAAAAACTCCTTCCGAAAGCATTGATGGAGATTGTATGTATGGCGAAGCACTTGAAGCAATTGGTATGTGTGCGCCAAAAGTTGATAGTTGGTACAACGAAGATTATGATAACGTTCTTTATAAAATCACCTTTGAGAAAATGCATGAGTATTTTGAGTTGTGCCGAAAGCAAGCAAAAGAGCTTAAAATACCATTTAAGAGCCATCCGCTTGTAATTAAAGCTGTAGAACAAATTGACAGATATATGCGATATACAAATTCATACTGTTTAGGTTGGTCTACATACATTCCTCAAAAAATCGTAAAGAAGAAATCTTATTGCCTGCTAATTGAATTATCTTGTGAGTTTTATGATTATGTGGAACTTGTTGATTCGTTATACAGTCTAAGGGACTATTTTATTGAGGCAGAAGCAAATCTTCGTAAAAACATGGAAACACCAAAAATAATCAAAATGCCAAAGAAACGCAAGAAACAAACAAGGAGGGCTGCATAATGCAAAAAAAGCCCGAAGAAATCATTATACACATTCGTGATGAAAGAAGTATTCAACTTGAAATCTGTGAAAAGGGTTCTATCAAAACGAAAATGATAACACCAGATGTATTAGTCGAATGTGTAAAAGGAAGTTTATCCGGGTTTCGATTTAATACAGGAATTTTGCCAAGTAATATTATAAGTTTATCTGTTGATACCGAACGGGACAACAAGTACATAGTTTTAGAGTATCAATACGATAAAACAGATATTACCTATATGAAAACACTGTATGCTGATTTTCCATTACCCAGACTTTTGTTTGGGTTTATGCTTGAAAACAGCGGTCGTATTTCCTCTATCAATATGGGGGTTCCGGCGCTCGGTAAACTAAAACCCGAAACACCGATGTATTATTATCCTTTTTCTAATGTGTCGCGTTTTTCTCTGTGTACCGGAGGAAACAGCATACCGCACATAAAAGCAATACAAAGTCTCCAAAATCTCCCTGAGCATATTCTTTCCTGGCCTGATAATGATGACCGTTACAATGCCAAACATAACAAATTAGGAATGGAAAGAAGAGATTTGATGGAGCATCTAAAGGATAAGAGCAGAGAGTATTACTACGATAAGATATTAATACTAATGCCCGGTGTCACATTAAAAGACTTTCTGTAAGGAGGCAAAATCAATGACCGAAGAGCAAGCCAAAAAGTTAGCATTACCTTTCACATTTGATGAAATTGAATGGCGTGTACTCCGAGTCTCAAAAAAGAAACCTGTAGCACAAGTTGCGGCTTATGTCGATTCCCGTGCAATACAGAAAAGGTTGGATGAAGTTGTCGGCCGTGAAAACTGGCAAAACGAATTTGAAACAGTTACCGGCGCAGATAACAAGAGTACAGCCCATATCTGTAAACTTAGGATTTATTATCCTGAGCGCGGCGAATGGATAACCAAGAGCGACGGAGCCGGTTGCACCGATGTTGAACCCATTAAAGGCGGACTTTCCAATGCGTTTAAGAGATCCGCATCTATGTGGGGCATCGGGCGCTACCTCTATGAACTGAAAGACGTATGGGCAGAAATTGACGAGTATAAGTGCATCGAACAGCACGCATACCCTGAACTTGAACGCAAATACAATCAGTTCTTAAAGAACCGTGAAAAGAATGGCGGACAGGCACCTAAGCAAACGGGACAGAAAAAGCAGACCAAACAACCTGCACAGCAAACTCCCGCAGCTTCTCAGCAACCTGCACCTAACCCTCAACAGCAACAAACACCCGCACCGAATATTCCCAACGGCAGATTTGCAGGAAATACACCTCCTGCTGCACCGGGACTCAAAAAGAACGAGTGCAAGATCGTTGAACTACAGGTTACAAGGGGCGCAAAGTCCGAACAGACCTTCGTTGTACTTGAAAACTGCCAAGGCAAAAAGCTACAGGCATATATCCAAGGCACACCGCAACTATCTCACGGACAGATCATAACCAGCCCTAAAATCATTACAAAAAATCATCCGGCTGTCGGTGATTATAACATCATTGAGAGCTATAACCTTGCGGCATAATGCCAAAACGAAAGGACAAATCAATCATGTATAAAGATAACAAAACCCTGTACCTTTTTGTGATAGGAATTATCACAGCATTATCCCTTATCGCCGGCATCTTTGTCGGTAACAGCGATATTCTCGTCAACAGCAGATACGGCTTTGTCGTAATCATCTGTGCAGCGGCAACATTTGCGGTATGCTCTATTGTTGGCTACCGTGATAAGCGTCTTAACGATGCTTATTTTAAGAAGTTCACCGATGCATCAGAAGAAGCCGATAAATACAAACAACGTATGATGGATGTTGCAGAGGAACGTGATTCGCTGAAAACACAGCTTGAATACTACACCTCCGGCGCTGTTAAGGATGAATACGAAACGCTAAAAAACAAATGTGAGGCAATCGAATCTTTCCGTAACAGTTTCCCGTACAGAATCGCAGACGGATACATTCTCTATAACATTATGAGAACCAATCTGCAGATCGGCAAGGCAAGTACCTGGCAGATCGTCGGCGATTACAACGGAGATTTATGGGAGTGCAGTATCGTGCGACCGCATACACAGTCCTATAAGGAGCTCCTTACCCTTGTGGCTTCCACCAAAGAGCCGAATGAAGTCGGCGCCCTAAATCAGAGCGAAACTTTATTGTGGGAATAAGGAGGGTGTCTGAATGGAACAAATCACCGCTATGAAGATCACAGGGATTACCCTGAACAATTTCCGTAATCATACCGAAACAACACATTTTGACTTCGGTGATATCAGTTACATAACAGGACACAACGGCACCGGTAAAACGACAATGGCTCACGCAGTATGCTTCGTTCTTTACGGAGTTACATATTACGGTGAGCAGAAAATCGAAAGGCTGATGAATGAGAATGCAGATAACGTTCAAGTGCAACTTCACTTCATCGACCAAAACGGAGCCGCCCACACCCTTATGCGAACAAGGAAAAATGAAAAGTATTCTGTGCTGATGGACGGATATACCGTTAATCAAAGCAGAATTGAGCAAATGTTTGGTGATAAAAACACCTTTTTGGCAATGTTCAATCCCACATATCTTATTGAAAATATGGGCAACGATGGCAGAGAGCTTATTCTCCGCCATCTCAAACCCGTATCTCAAAAGGATGTGTTAGCAGCAATACCTACCTACCAAACACACCTCGAAAACATTGACCTTGAAACGCAGTCCCCCGAAGAAGCTCTAAAGGATACCCGCGCAGCAATACGCAGAGTTGAACAACAGTTAGACGTGCTTCAGGGACATATCGAGTCCATTGAAGAATCACAAAAAACTGCCGATGTGAAACTTGGTGAGTTGTATTCCGAAAAGCGTAGCGTTGAAGAGCAAATCAAAGCCCTTAAAGAAAAACAGTTTGAGGGTATCGACACGGAAGACTTTGCTATTCAGCGTGATGTGCTGACAAGGAAGTTAAGCAGCAATGCCAGCGAGGATCCTGCCGTAACAACCGCAAAAGAAAAGTTGGCAGAAGTTAAAGCACGTGTATATTCCTCAAAATTCACGCAGGCTATTGCAGAAGCATCTGCCGAGTATAATTCTTTGGCTAAACAATATAACGAGCTTAAAGAACGAATTACGGTGCTAAAAGTCGGTGATGTCTGTCCCACCTGCAAAATGCAGGTTACGGAAACTAATATCGAGGAAATACGAAACCATCTTATTGCCGAATGTAACCGTATTGGTGAACTTGGCAAAGGTGTTGTTGCCAGAGGCAAAGAGATTGCCGAGCTTGATAAAAAAGCAAAGGCACAGTTTGAACAGTGGAAAGCGGATGATATCGCAAAGTTTACTGCAGAACTTGAAGAACTGCAGAACAAAACCGAGCGTGTCGATGTTTCTGAAATCCGCTCCAAGCTTGACGAACTTGCCGATCTTGAAAAGTATGGTAATCTTTCCGAGCAGGAACTTTCCGAACTCGGCAACCTTGAGGCAACCCTTATCGGTATCAACGCACAGATCGAAACGGTAGAACAATCCGCAAGTGAGGAAAGGTTAAAATCGGCGCTCGTTGAAAAGGATGTGTTCACAGAGCAGATGAAGAAGTACAAAGATATTGTTACTGCTCTTACCGAATATATCTTTAAGCGTGCCGACCTTGCAACAGCAGAACTCAAAATGCCTAATGTTGAGATTCGTCTGTTTGAGGTAATACGAGGTACGGGCGAAGTGAAAAATGCCTTTAAGTTTGATTACAAAGGGCGTGAGTACACAACACTATCTCTTTCTGAAAAGACACTGGCAGGCATTGAAATTTCTGCCCTCATTCGCAGAATAACCGGCAAGGATTATCCCGTCTGCATTGACAATACCGAAAGTATTGCCGCTTTTAATGACGTGGATATGCCTTCACAGGTTATGCTCATCCGCGTTGTTAAGGGACAACCTCTTACCGTCAAGTTCCAGAACAACTACACTGCAGCCGTTCCGGCTGAAAACGAAATGAGAAAGGCAGCCTGATAAATGGCTAATTACAACTACATTTCCATAGATGTAGTTGATACTGCGGTACTCTGCAATTTGGACATTAAGCAATCAACCATCACTCGTGAAGAGGTTCAAGCAAGGTGTCCTTATTGCGGAGACTACAGATACCGTATGTATCTCAGTCATCGCATGGATAACGCTACCTTTTGGTGCCACAACTGCGGCACTACCGGGAATGCGGTTACACTCTATGCAGATTTTAACCCCGAAGGTCGAAGACTCACCAATGCCGAGGCATATCACGAGCTACTCCATCATCCTGATGTACGATGTGATGAAGTCCCGGATACTGCGGGAGATTATCGAACCTTACAAATCAGACCGTTGCACGAACGCAGTGACATTTATCTCAATTTTCTCAGCTTACTTGATTTAGAGGAAAAACACCTCCGCAATTTACTTAGTCGTGGTCTTTCCAAAGAAATCATAGACGGAAATATGTATCGAAGTATTCCAACAGATCCGTCCAAGCGAAGAAAAGTGTTAAATGAACTGTCGCAGCAATTTGACCTTTCGGGCATTCCCGGCTTTTATACCAAAAACAACAAATGGCAAATGGCGAACTGTCGCTACAGCGGTATTTTGATTCCTGTATGCGATATGAATAATCAAATACAGGGATTGCAGATCCGTTTCGATGATCCTCCACCTAAGATAATAGAAAATCCTGATGGAACTAAAACCGAGAAAAAAGGTGAACGTTTCCGCTGGTTTTCTACAGGCGGAGAATATTATGAAAACGGCACAGGAATATCCAGTTATATTCACGTTGTCGGCGACGCAAATTGCGATACATTACATCTCACCGAGGGACCAATGAAAGCGGATATTGCAAGTTATCTCTCCGATGGTGAACTCTTTATAGGGCTTACCGGAGTACAAAACGTGCGCTATCTTGCAGAGGTCGTAAAAAAACTCCATCCAAAGCGGATAGTCGAGTGTATTGATATGGATGTTCGCACCAACCCCCATGTTCAAAGAGCACAATCTAAAATACGCTCAATCTGTATGCCTCTTTGTGAGGATTATCGGACATTTACCTGGCCGATAGAACAGAAAGGTATTGATGATTGGCTCCTGTTTGAGAAGTTAAAGCGTGAACGCGGATTAATAAAATAGTGAAAGGATTATATTATGTCAGAGAGAATACATTTATCAGAATGGAAACATGAACACGGTAGAATTAAATTGATTTATAGAGATGGAGATTCCTTTTATGTAAACAAAGAAGATTTTGATAGAGCTTTCGGCTGTATTGTTAGCGGCGA
>ERZ779861.2003-NODE-2003-length-20541-cov-3.545202_pt1 | contig 20541 bp, 13 predicted proteins | sample MGYA00511558_ERZ779861 | MGnify/ENA primary metagenome ERZ779861 (study PRJEB29588, sample SAMEA2163432) | human gut metagenome | biome: human gut; feature: human-associated habitat; material: faeces | place: Denmark | collected 2008/2010 ...
GGGAAGCAGGCAGTCCATGAGCATGACTTCTTCCGGGATGATAACATATTCGGATGCGCCGCCGCAGTACTTGTAGGAGTATCCGGGAGAAGCGAGAGAACCCTTGTAGTTTATAGCAGGCTGAATAACAAACTTATCGCCCGCCTTGAACTTGTCCGCCCACTTTGCGCCGACCTTTACAATCTTACCGCAGAATTCGTGACCGATAATAACGGGATTTTCCGCAACATCGTCGGGAACTCTCTTGTGAGCCGCGCCCTGTGATGCAGCCTTATATGACGACATGCAAATACTGTCCGAGATGATGCAGGCAAGGATTTCGCCGTCCTTTATCTCGGGAAGCTCGATTTCCTCGAGACGAAGATCCATAACGCCGTGCAGTCTTACTGCTCTTGTTTTCATGATAAAATTCTCCTTTGTGGATATGGATATGTTAGTTTAAATTTGATTGCCGTAAAAAATTACTTTTTAGCTCTTGTACATTCTGCGGACTTACTATATAATATTATAGAGTTTTGTATACAGTCTCGCGTGAACGGATGGCTTTCAGCTTTTTCATCACGTTGTTGTCCTTGCCGAAATAATCATGCAGCTTCATGTATTCCCTGTAAAGCTCGTTGTATACGACGACATTGTGCGGTATCGGGCGGTAAACCGTGTCAGAGAGCGAACCCATGTGCTCAGACGCTTTGGCAATCGTGTCGTATTCGCCTGAGGCATATGCCGCGAGAATTGCAGAGCCTGTCGCCGGACCGTGAGCCGAGCCTGCTATCCTTATCTCCTGACCGAGCACGTCCGCGTATATCTGCATGGTAACGGGGTCCTTTACCGCTATACCTCCGCAGGCTGTCAGGTCGGTTACGGGAACTCCGTGCGAGTTGTAGTTTTCAATGACCGCTCTGCATCCGAAAGCCGTAGCTTCAACAAGCGCACGGAACATTTCCTCCGGCTTTGTCGTGAGACTCATTCCGACGAAAACTCCCGATAGATCCGAGTCGACGAGAATGCTGCGGTTGCCGTTCCACCAGTCGAGGGCGATAAGTCCGCTTTCTCCGGGGGACAGCTCCGCCATCTTCCTCACGAGCAGCTTTAGTGTGGATATACCGCCTTCTTCCGCTTCCTTTTTGTATTCGGCGGGAGCAAGAGTGTCGGCAAACCACGCGAAATGATCTCCCACGCATGACTGACCGGCTTCGTAGGCGTACATTCCGGGAATGAATCCGTCCTTGACTATGCCGCAGATTCCGGGAACGTCGTGTATCTCGTCGGAGAGCAGCATTGTGCAGGTGGAAGTGCCGAGTATCATCAGCATTTTTCCGGGAGTGCATATCTTAGCGGCAGGAACAGCGGCGTGAGCGTCGGAAAGATTTACGGTGACTGCGCAGCTTGTGGTAAGTCCCGTGAGCTTAGCCGCGCTTTCGGTTATGTAACCCGCTCTCTCACCGACGGACAGCATCTTTACTTTGCCGTAGCCGAGCTTTTCTTCGGGAACGTTCTCCATTCGAGGGTCGAGCGCACGGAGAAAACTCTTGCTCGGATATTTTCCGTCAATGAAGATGGACTTGAAGCCCGCAACGGCTGATGAGCGGGTTTGTTCTCCCGTCAGCATCCACGTGACCCAGTCTCCGGCTTCCATAAAGTAGTCGGCGGCTTCGTATACCTCGGGAGCTTCCTCGAGTATCTGCCACATTTTCGGGAACATCCACTCGCTTTGTATCTCCCCGCCGTACAGCCTCAGCCAGTCCTCGCCGCGTTCACGAGCAATATCGGTGAGCCGTTTCGCGTAAGGGGATGAGGAATGATCCTTCCACAGCTTTACATAGGCGTAGGGATTCTCGGCGAACCGCGGGTCAAAGCACAGCGGAGTTCTGTCGGCATAAACGGGCATGAGCGTGCATATCGTAAAGTCAATGCCAAGTCCTACGATGTCTTCCGCCGAAACGCCGCCTTCCCCCATTACCTCGCGTATCACGTTTGCAAGCACGTCAAGGTAGTCCTCGGGAGACTCGAGCGCCCAGCTGTCACCGAGCTTTATTTTCTCCTCGTCGGATGTCAGAAGATACTTGTCCATGACGCCGTGAGGATACGGATAAACCGAGCTTGCAATCTCAGCGCCGTCGGATGTGCGAAGAAGTACCGCGCGACCGGATAACGTGCCGAAGTCGATACCTATAGTGTATTTTTCGATGTCGATCTCCACCCCTCGTCAAAATTTCTACACCTACATTATACTCCAAACTCAAATTAAAGTCAATTTAAAAATTTGCTCAAAAAGAAAAATAGTAACACAATTCTCTTGTATTGTTTATCATGATTTGTTATAATAAAATGTGATGAATGTTATTTACGAACAGAATTGCACTTTTAACAGGAGAGTCACATATGGACGACAAAAATCTTAACAACGAAAACGAATCCAACGAGGCGAAAAAACTGCGCGTTCTCGGCGGAGGAGAAGAGGAGCATGACGAAGAGCCGCTGAAAATAGACAAGCTCGGGAACTTCTGGTATCACTACCGATTCAGAATAATCATGATAGCGGCTTTCGCATTTATCATAGGCATAGCGTCGTGGCAGTTTCTGACGCATCAGAACCCCGATATAAGCCTTATTTACGCCGGACCCGAGTACATAACAGCGAACCAGAATAAGGCGTTCTGCGAGGTTTTGCAGGGTATGATGCCCGACTACAACGGCGACGGAAAGAAGTACGCACAGCTCAACGACATGATATTCATGAGCGGCGACCAGATGAGCGACTATATCGAAAGCGTTGCCGAGGAAGGTGAGACTGCGGCAGTGGACAAGCTGACGAACAAGCAGACGAGCGAACGCTTCACCTACGAGATTTTCGGCAGCGAGTCGTCCATATGCATTCTTGCGGAAGACCAGTATCAGTCGGTTGCTTCGGAGAGCGGATTCATGCCGCTGTCGGAGATATTTGACGAGATTCCCGAGGGGGCTATAGACGACTACGGCGTGCGCTTCTCCGAGACAAAGCTGTGCAAATTCTATGACGCCGCAAAAATATTCCCCGACGACGCCGTTATCGCGCTGAGAAGACTTTCTACAATGTCGGTGTTCACTGGCAAGAAGAAGGCGGAGAAAAAGTACGAGTACAACCTCGACTTCTTCAAGAAAATGCTGACCTTCGATTACCCCGAGGGATATGTTCCGCCGGAAGATACCGCATCAGCTGAATAATCCTGCAAAATAAAGATAACAATATCCGTGTCCGTTGTAACTGCAACATAACAGACGCGGATATTTTGTTATAATTATAAAAAAGCTCTTGACAAGAATATCATTTTGTGATATACTTATTGAGAACTAATCTTAATAAGAACGGCGGTGAGAAAAATGTCACTGGTAAAGCACGCCGCGGGACTTGCAATGTTCTCTGGCATGACGGACGAAGAAATAGAACAGGTCGTTCAGTGTACCGGAGCTGTCGTGTGCAAGTTTGACGCGGGCGAGTACGTCTCAAAGCCGGGAAGCCGTTACAAGCGGATAGGGATAATGCTCTCCGGAAAAGCTCGTGCCGAATGGATAGACCCGGACGGGAACAAATTCATCCTCGACACCATAGAAAAGGGCGGCATATTCGGCTTGTCGGCTGCTATCAGCGAGAAACACGGCGAAAACGCTCCCGAGACGTATGTCAGCGCGGAAGAGAGCTGCGAGATACTTATGATGGACGCGAGCCGACTCTTAAACGAATGCGAACGGCACTGCGACGCCCACCGAAAGCTCGTGTACAACGCAATGTTCTCCCTTGCTAAACGAAACGCCGCTCTGGTGTGGAAGTCCTGCCATATGTCACAGCGTAGCATGAGAAAAAAGCTGATGTCGTACCTTGCCGTGAACGAGCGGGAGAGGGAAAAGCCGTTTGTTATCCCGATGAACCGACAGGAGCTGGCAGACTATCTCGGCGTAGACAGAAGCGCAATGTCCGCGGAGCTTTCAAGAATGAAAAAAGACGGACTTATCGAATACTGCAAAAACGAATTTACAATAATAAAACTATCATAATCGGAGGTTTGAGATGAAAAAAGTAACCGAAAGCGTATTTTATGTAGGCGTAAACGACCATAATGTAGACCTTTTCGAGGGTCAGTACCGTGTTCCTCAGGGAATGTCGTACAATTCCTACGTTATAATGGATGAAAAAATCGCGGTGATGGATACCGTGGACGCGCACTTCACTCACGAATGGCTTGACAATGTCGCAGAGGTTTTAGGCTCACGCAAGCCCGATTATCTCGTAGTTCAGCACATGGAGCCCGACCACTCCGCCAACGTTATGAACTTCGTAAAGACCTATCCCGATACTACGGTTGTCGCAAATGTAAAAACCTTCAACATGATGAAGCAGTTCTTCGGAACGGATTTTGAGGGACAGAGAGTGGTTGTAGCCGACGGAGAATCACTAACACTCGGCGCACATACTCTTACATTTGTGTTTGCTCCCATGGTTCACTGGCCCGAGGTTATGGTAACATACGACAGCCTTGACAAGCTCCTGTTCTCCGCTGACGGATTCGGCAAGTTCGGTGCGCTTGACAACGGCGAAGAAACCACACCCGAGACATGGACGGATGAGGCGAGACGCTACTACATCGGAATTGTAGGAAAGTACGGCGTACAGGTTCAGGCGCTCCTCAAAAAAGCCGCAAAGCTCGATATCGCAAAGATACTCCCACTTCACGGTCCCGTTCTCGAGGACAGACTTGACTACTACATCTTAAAGTACAACACATGGTCGTCGTATACTGTCGAGGAAGAAGGCATTGTTGTGGCTTACACCTCCGTCTACGGCAACACAAAGCGCGCGGCTGAGATAATCGCGGAAAAGCTGACTGCAAAGGGATGCCCGAAGGTTGTTGTGCATGACCTTGCGAGATGTGATATGTCAGAAGCCGTAGCCGACGCTTTCAGATACAGCAAGCTCGTTTTAGCAACGACAACATATAACTCCGGCATATTCCCGTTCATGAAGGAGTATATCGACCACCTCACCGAGAGAGCATTCAAAAACCGCACTATTGCTTTTGTTGAGAACGGAACATGGGCGCCCCTTGCCGCTAAGATAATGAAGGGAATGCTTGAAGAGTCGAAGAACCTTACCTTCGTTGAGCCTGTCGTAAAGATAAAGTCCGCGCTGAACGACGAAAACCGCGAGCAGATTGAAGCCATGACCGATGAGCTGTGCCGTGAATACATTGCGCAGTCGTCCGACAGAGCCAACAAGAACGACATGAAGGCGCTGTTCAATATCGGATACGGCTTGTATGTTGTCACCTCAAACGACGGCAAGCGCGACAACGGACTTATAGTCAACACCGTGTCCCAGCTCACCGACACTCCAAACAGAGTTGCGGTAACGATAAACAAAGCGAACTACTCCCACCATGTTATAGAACAGACCGGAAAAATGAACGTGTGCTGCCTGTCCGTTGAAGCTCCGTTCGCTGTGTTCGAGAATTTCGGCTTCCAGAGCGGCAGAAACGTTGACAAATTCGCGAAATGTGAGGTTGATATAAACAACTACAGAAGCGACAACGGTCTTGTGTTCCTGCCTAAGTATATCAACTCCTTCATGTCACTCAAGGTCGAGAATTACGTGGATCTCGGCACGCACGGAATGTTCATCTGCTCCGTCACCGAGGCGAGAGTTCTCAGCGACAAGGAAACGATGACCTACACCTACTACCAAAACAACGTCAAGCCGAAGCCGGAAACTGCCGGAAAGAAGGGCTTTGTGTGCAAGGTCTGCGGATATGTCTACGAGGGAGATACACTGCCGGAGGACTACATCTGCCCGCTCTGCAAACACGGAGCTGCCGACTTTGAGCCGATAGAATAAGGCAAAGATAAATAAAAGAATCTCCGATACCTAAAGCGGGCGTCGGAGATTTTCTTATGCAATTTCATAAAAAAGAAAACAGGGATGAACCCTGTCTCCTTATTTAAGCTTTAAGTTTAACTTAGTGCTTCTTAGCAACAGCGTAGCCTGCGAGGGATACAACAGCGGCAGCAGCAGCGATAATACCCATATCGAAGGTCTGAGGAGCTGTTTCAGCGGATGCATCCGCAGCGGGAGCTTCTACTGTTTCTTCAGCAGCAGCTTCAGTTTCAGCAACTGTTTCAGCTTCTGTTTCTTCAGCAGCAGCTTCAGCAACTGTTTCAGCTTCTGTTTCTTCAGCAGCAGCTTCAGTTTCAGCAACTGTTTCTTCAGCAGCAGCTTCAGTTTCAGCAACTGTTTCTTCTGTAGCTTCAGCAGCAGCAGCGTCGAGACCGGAACCTGTCAGAACGAGTTCGGACATCTGGAAGCATCCGGAGAGAGCGCCTTCAGAGGTGAAGTAAACGTAGGAAACGTTTTCAACGGGTGTAACAGCTGCAGCATAGTATGTGAGGTCTGCTTCTTCGAAGAATGTGTCGTCACCGTAAGCGATAGGAGTCCAGTTTTCTCCGTCGGAAGAAACATAAACTGTCCATTCGAAAGGAGAACGGTTGTTGTACTGGGAGTTGTCGTTAGCGGTAGCCATGATGATACCGTCAACAGTTACGGGGTTAGCGAACTTTGCGATAGACTGTGTCGGGAATTCGCCTGTGCAGAACTTTGTAGCTGTGTCGTTGTCCCAGAGCATGTCAGGACCTTCATTGTTGTTACCGTTGGAGCCAACAACATATGTAGGAACGAGAAGGGGAGTCTTGCCGATGGAAGCAGCAGCTTCTTCGAGTGTAGCGTAGCCGGCGCCGGAGTTAGCTGTGAGTTCCATGTTCGGTGTGTCAAGAACAGGGCATTCTGCGGGATCTTCAGCGTTTACCATAGCTGCAAGAGATACGGTAACAAGAGCTGAAAGAAGGATTGAGAGAAACTTTTTCATACTTTTTACCTCATAAAAAATATTTTTTAATAACAAGTACGGAGTATGCCCGGCTTGTCATGATGCCATTATACCACAAAAAGAACCTGTTGTCAATTACAAAAGTACCTATTATGAAAAAAATCATTCACAAAAGTGAAATATCGTTACAATGCACGAATTAAACACATTTTTTTCTGCGGATTATAAAAAATAGATATATAGCTAATATATAGCCATAATCTATTGTGCATTATAGCAATAAGCTTACAAAGAAAATTCGGCGCGGATTTAATCAAAAATGAGCAAAAACAGACGGATAACGACAGCTTTTCATGCCGTATTCGTCTGTTTTGATTGTGAGCACAAGACTACAGTTATCGCTTTATTGTGTCCTTTTTACGGGTCTTACGTACTTCCAGAACCTTGACGTGTCATGATAGAAGTAGAAAATTCTGCCCTCGGTCATGTCAAGCTCATATCCCGATGAAGCGTAGTCAAAGTTCCGCATGGCTTTCTCAATCTTTGCTTCAACAGCGGCGTTTTCCGTCTCAAAATCGAACGGACCGTGCTCGAAGACGATGTATTCTCCCTCGGGAATTTCGCTCATCGTCATTTGAGAGGGAATCTCTCCGTCATAGTCGAGCGGAAGACGAACTCCGTAGCATTCAATCAGCGGAATTCCCCAGCTGCATATTCTTCCCGCATGATCGTTTATATAAGCCATGATCTGTCCGCTGCCGCTGTCGTGTTCCGTTCCGCCCATGTCGTCGAGCTTTCCCTTTATGCTGTCGAGAAGTCCGCATATTGTGTCGCAGTCCTGTCCGGGGATGAGGCTCTGCTTCTGCCAGAAGTCCCAGTAGCCTATGCTTTTGTAGTTTCGTATGTGCAGGAATTTGTGCGCCGGAATCGTGATAAAGTAGGTTTTTACCTCTCCGTTTGTGCCGTTCATTATAAATCCTCCGTGTTCCATTAAATAGCAGTCGAAGGGTTTTATTATTGTGCGGAGTACGACGGGACGGGGATTTTTGCGGAAACTGTGCGGTGTGACACCGTATGCTTCTTTGAAAGCTCTTGTGAACGCCTCGTGTGAGGAAAACCCGCAGTCGAGTGCGATATCAAGAAGCCCCTCGTCAGTGTCCCGCACCCTTTTCAGAGCGAAAGCCAGACGGCGGTATCTCATGTAGTCCCTCAGCCGCATTCCCGATATTTCCTTGAACATCCGTGAAAAGTGGTATTCCGAATATCCGAACTTCCGCGAAAGAATGGACAAAGTAAGGCTCTCGCCGCAGTTTTCTTTTATGCATCGGTCTATCTCATCAATTATGCTCTGCACCGTCTTGTGCACAGTCTTGTGCCGGTCGTACATTTTTTCCCTCCGAACTGTTGATGATGATATTATATAACGGATGACGTGGAAAAACTTGATACGGATTGCCCTTTACGCCGAAAGATACTCCGACTGCGCGCTGAACCAGTCGAGAATGCCCGCACAAAAGCCTTCCGCCGCACGCTCTATACCACTCTCACTCATGAGCTGCTCATATTCCTCCGCGCTTGTGATAAATCCCGTTTCAATGAGAGCTTCGGGAAATTTCGGATTACGGCACATCGCGAGCATCTGGTACTGTGAACCGCGCCAGTATCGTCCGAGAGAATCCGCAACCGCCGTACTGACGCATCTTGCGAGAAGCCTTCCGCCGTCCATGCACCACAGACCGAGAGTTCCGCGTACACGGGTTACGTCCGAGGTGTAGTCCATTGAGTTCTGGTGTATCGACACGCACAAATCCGGCTCAAGCTCCTCAAGCATTGCCATACGGCTGAAAAGGTCGAGCGTTGTGTCGCCGCTTCTTGTGAGGGTTACGTCCGCGCCGAGCTTTTCAAGCTTTTCCGCAGTCGAGAGCGTGATTTTCAGGTTCAAATCCTTCTCGTTCATCCCGTCAGGTAATGCTCCCGCCGCACCTCTGTCGTCTCCACCGTGTCCTGCGTCAAGCACAATGTTTATCCCGTCAAGCGGAGTGGAAGAGCGCGTGTCTACGGATATCGGGTTTCTCAGCGACACTATAACGTTTCCGTCACGGTAGTCAAGGTCAAAGCCGTAGAAGTTTTCCGTGTCGTACAGCTCAAACGAATACCGTACCTTGCCGTCGAGCTTCACGGTCTCGCATGAGGTGAGAAGTGGATTTTTCTCAATAACGGCGTCGGGCGCGGAGTCGGAGTTAATGCCGTAGAACGTCACCACAAACTTTCCGTTTTCATCTATGCACCCGTTGTAAGCCGGATATCCGTCGCAGGCGAGAGAAAACTCCGTGTTCCGTCCGTTGTTTGTCACTTTAGCGGAAGACAAGGTTGAAAATGTGCTTTCCGTCGTGTATCCCAGCTCTTCCATGTCGTCGGCGTAAACATATCCGCCCATTCTCAGCTTGTACATACCCCGCCAGAGTGAGAGCGCGACGTCCTCCATTCCGGCTGACTGAACGGTGTAGTCATTGTAATACGAGCTGTTTTCCGTAATTTTCAGCTGAGTGTAGTCGTTTTTCGCGCGTACCTTTATAAAAGTGTTCTCTCCCATCGAGCGCACCGCAGGACCGTCGGCTTGTGTAGTTCCGTCTCGGTGAACAAGAGTGAATTTTATGTTTCCGCAGTCCTTTATCTCACCAACGGCAGTTTCGGGCAGATCCGCGCTCCCGCTGTATGTCACTCCCGTGTAACCCGACGCGGCGTGCTTTGTGACAGTCTCCTGCGTAAGTTCGGTTTCAACTCCGCCTATGTTCACCTTGACCGCCGCACCCTCGGGAGCAGTGCATGAGACGTAGATTTTCCTGTCGTGAGTGGCAACGTCCTGCGCAGGATAGGTATTTACTATCGAGAGGTTGTCGAGCGACAGCGGTTCTGCTTCCTTTGTCGGAACGGCGGCGGTGTCGGGGTCGTATGTGAGAGTGTAGACGTATGTCATTCCGTTCTGCTCAAAGACAAAGCTGTTCTCCCCTTTTTCAAGCGTCACGTACATATTGAAAATACCGCTTTTTGTCTGGCTTATCTTTTCTCCGTTCATGGTGAGCGGGTAGTATGGGTCAGCCGAGCCGAGAATGTATGTGTTCGCCGAGGTCATGACAGAGCCGCTCGCGGGGGAAGCTACTGCCACTCCAAGTCCGGTCGACTGAATATCGGTGTAAACTATGTCGTCGCGGAAGGCTGAGATAATGTCGTCGCTCGCACCGTTTATGTTTCGGTTTATCTCGTCGTAGCCGTAGAATATGCTTCCGCGGTAAGCCTTCTCGCTTCTGGCGTATGAAACCTGCTCTGTCAGCTGTCCCTCGGGAGAATCCCAGTTTCCGTCCTCGTATCGGTATGAAGCGTGGGAGACGTACAGCTTAACATTACTTCCGTCGAGCACTGCGTTCCACCACCGCACAAGAATGTCGAAAGCCGAGTTTGCGTCATCGAATGTCCAGTATATCTGCGGGGAGATGTAGTCGATGCAGCCGCCGTCAATCCAAGCCGCAGCGTCGCAGTAGAGTGAGTTGTACGCTTCAAATCCGTTCGTGTCGCTTCCGCCGTTCTCGCCGTTGTTGTTCTGCCAGATAGCGAAGGGAGACACGCCGAACACGCACTCCGGATCAGTCTCGTGAACGGTCTCGTAAACGCTTCGTATTATCTTGTTGATGTTGTCGCGTCTCCAGTCGGCAATATTGTCAAAGTCCGCGCCGTATTTTTCGTATTCCTCCGCGTCGTCGAACTGTGCAAGCTTTCCGTCGTCGCCGTATACGGGATAGGGATAGAAATAGTCGTCGAAAACTATGCCGTCAACGTCGTATTTTGAAACTATCTCCCGCACACCGTCAGCCACAAGCTCGCGCACCTCCGGCATTCCCGCGTTGAGATACAGCTTTCCGTCGTCATATGCCACAGTCCAGTCTGGATGGAGCTTTGCTGGACTTTTGTCGTCAAGTGAGGAGATGTCGTGTGTGTTCATCGTCACTCTTAGCGGATTTACCCACGCATGAATGAAAATATTCCTCTGATGAGCCTCGCGGACGATGTATTCAAGCGGATCGAAAACGAGCTTTCCCTCGGACGAAATTGAGCCTGACACGGGAAAGATGTCGCTGTCGTAAAGCGCGTCGCACGATGGTCTTACCTGAAAGAATATGGTGTTGAGCTTGTTCTTCTCGCAGGTATCGAGTATGGAGTCAATCTCCGATTTCAGCTCCTCTGCGGAAAGGTCGGCACGGGAGGGGTAGTCTATATTGTAAACCGAAGCTATCCATACGCCGCGAACCTCGGAATCCGGGTCAAGTATGTGTCTTAGCTGAATCGAGGACTGTGATTTATCGAGAGTATCCGCGGTCATGTCGTAGTCGTCGCGGAAGCATGAGGACAGCAAGGACGTGAGCATAATAATTAATATGAAAAGCCAAAGCGAGCGTTTTTTCATTTGCTCTCCTTTCGTGGAGGTATTGTGTGATTTTATGATAACATACGACAGGAAACAAATCAAGCGTATGATTATTAAAGTTGATGAGAAAAATTTGACTGCGCGGTTTTGTTCTGGTATAATCTATCCGTATATTTCAGATTACACGGAAGCGGGGCAATATATGAAGGAAATAATTCTTGTCCGCCACTCGATTCCCGACAGATGTCACGTAGGGGACATGCCGCTGACAAAAGAGGGAAGAGCGAAGGCTGAAAAGCTGCGCATGAAGCTGAGCGGGTATAAGATAAAGCTCTGCGTTTCGTCGGACATAAGGCGCGCGGATGAGACTGCGGAGATAATGTTCGGCGCACACAGGGGTGACAAAAGACTGCGCGAGAGGGAATGCGGCGAGGTTTTCGAAAAATCCGACTGGATAAAGCAGTACGAGGACATCATGTACAAAACAAGCGGCGGGGAGACATTCCGTGAAGTCGGAGAAAGAATGGGCGGGAGTATTGCCGATATCCTCAGTGAACTTCGGGAAGGCGAGAGTGCGGCGGTTGTAACTCATGCGGCGGCGATATGCGCGTATCTCATCTCAATCGGAGCGGATATTGCTGTTACCGACGCGGAGGAGAAGAAGAGAAGGATATCTTTCGGCGGTGAGTGCGTGCATGAGGGCGGTATCAAAACTCCGTCCGCGTTTATCGTATCATTTGACGACGGAAAAGCCGCAAAAGTCACATATATCGAATAAATATTAATTTTTTTTGAGGTTTGAGTTTGTACTTGATTTAGTCACGGTTATATTTTATAATATTATAGGAAAACTATAGCTAAGGATACTCTGAATAACCACCTTAAATCAGAGGCTTCCTAATCAAGGAGGAGAACGAATTGAACGGAAACGATAACGGAAAGTCTCCCGAAAGATTCACCGCAAACCGAAACAGAACGGATAATCAGAATACCGCGGCGCAGAACCAAAACGCAAAACCGCGATTCAAGATAAAAGACGGAAATATAATAAGGATAAATCCCGACGGAACAACGACATCAAGACCGCTGACCGACGACGAGCGACGCAGACTTGAAGAAGCCCGAATGAACGCCGCCAGACAGAGACAGTCATCAAGCACCGACGAAGCCGCAAGACGCAGAGCCGACCAGAAATACCTCGCCAGAAGTCAGACGGACGCCGCGGAACAGCTCGGAGTTACAGGACCGAGTCCCGCAGAACGCCGCCGCAGAAACGACAACATCCGCCGTGAAAATCAGGAAAGAAGACAGAGAAGCCGCAAGGTCAAGGTAAACCCGGGCGCGGTTGTTTTCGTTTTGCTCATGGCTCTTGTAGTCGGCGCGTCGGCAAGACAGATTAAGGTAAACGAGACGAACAAGGCAAACTCCGAGAGAACCAACCTTGTATATAGCGAAACCGAATACGAAACAAAATCCGGCACAACCGAGAGCGAAATCGTAGAAGAAAACATTCCCGCAGACAAGAATCTCACGATTTTCGACACAAAGCAGGTCGCAAATTCCGAGATACATAACGGAAATCTCATTCTCGTAAACTATGAGCATGAGTACGTCGCGCCGGACAGCATTGACCTCACAAACGCATACGAACAGCGCACCGGAACGACTGAAACCGGCAGAATTAAGGTATCGCAGACGACGACAAGCATGGAATCCGAAGCGTTCGCGGCACTTGAGAGGCTTGTTGTGGGTATGAAGACTGCTACAGGCACATCGGATCTCATGATAGTCAGCGGCTACAGAACGTATCAGGATCAGGTTGACATTTACGATGGATATGTCAAGTCAAACGGCGAGGATTACGCAAAGGCATACGTCGCGAACCCCGGCTACAGCGAACACCAGACGGGACTTGCTTGTGACCTCACGTTCTATACCTCCGAGGGATATTCCGTGCCGATACCCGATTATGAATACGGCTCATGGGTTCCCGAAAACTGTATGTACGAAGGCTTTGTCAGACGCTATCCCGAGGACAAGGTCGACATCACAAAGATAAACTACGAAGCATGGCATTTCAGATATGTCGGAATACCGCACGCTTATGCCATGACCACGCTCGGCTATTGCCTTGAAGAATATGTGGATTACCTTAAAAACTACACGAGCGACACAAAGCTGCTCCACATAAAAGAGGACATGACGCTCGAGGATATTGATTCTTCATCTGTAGCGGAGAGCGGAGTGCAGGGTGGATGGCTCGCGTACTATGTTCCCATGTCCGAGGGAGAGAGCACCGATATTCCTCTGCTGCGCGGCGACGCATATTCCGATTACACTCTGTCGGGCAACAACGTCGACGGATTTGTAGTCACGGTAAAGCTCGGCTGAGACGTTTCATTTTTCCGTGATAGTTTGTTCGCCGAAGTTACTTTCATAATTCAACCAACATTTCATGCGTTATCAAATTCCCGTCACATTGGCGGAATATAATATAGCCAGAACAAGAGAGAAGCTTGTTGGATAAATAATTTGATAAAAATTTCAGATAAATATAGAAAGGTGAATGTTATGAAAGAATTTGATATGAACAACAACGAAATGAACGAGCAGAACAACAATACCGAAAACACAAACGTAAACGCAGATTCTCAGAACACGAATCCTCAGACTGTAAACACACAGAACACCGAGAATCAGACTCACGATGCAAACGAGAACGTCAACACGTCCGGAGTAAACAACAGCACAACATCTGTTCCCGAAAACCACCGCACAGAGTCCCCGTATTCGAGAAACCCGTATTTTGAAGGATTCTCACAGAACAACCAGTCCGCGCAGAACGGACAGCAGAACCCCTACAATAATCCGAACGGACAGTACAGCCGGTACACACAGAACTCACAGTACGGCTACAATCCTCAGCAGAACCCGCAGAATCAGCAAAATGCGTACAACTACAGCCACACATACAACGCACCTTACCAGGGTCAGGGACAGATTTCTTACACACCGAACGCTCCCAAGGCTAAGAAGGAAAAGAAGTCAAAGCCGGTAACCCGCGGTGCTCTTGCGGCAGTGGTTGCGCTTTCGGTTCTCCTCTCCGGCGGTATAGGATACGGCAGTGCAATGCTCGCGTCGAGAAATGTATCAGAGCCTACAGTAACTACTGACGGCAGTACATCCACTCCCGCTTCCACTGCTAACTCAAACGGCGGCAACGTTGTGATTTACAGAAGCGTCGACGAAGTAAAGACTTCGACAGGCGACGACAGCACATACACAACGGCTCAGGTCGCGGCTATGGTTAAGGATTCCGTAGTTGAGATTAACACCGAATACTCCTCCACCTCCCGCGGCTGGTACAACTACGTTCAGCAGGGCGCAGGTTCGGGCGTTATCATCTCCACCGACGGCTACATCATCACAAACTGCCATGTTATCACCGATGAAGACACTGGCGCGGTAGCAGACAGCATCACCGTTAGACTTACAAGCGGCGACGAATACGATGCGTCCGTTGTAGGTTACGACTCCGAAGCCGATATCGCTATAATCAAGATTGAAGCTACGGGTCTTACAGCGGCTCAGTGCGGCAACAGTGACGACCTTGCTGTCGGCGAAGATGTTATGGTTGTAGGCAATCCTCTCGGCGAGCTTGGCGGCACTGTAACAAACGGTATCGTCAGCGCAACACAGCGTGAAATCGAAGTAAACGGCGTTAAGATGAACCTCATCCAGACAAACGCTGCCGTAAACCCCGGTAACTCTGGCGGCGGTATGTTCAACATGAAGGGTCAGCTTATCGGCATAGTCAACGCAAAGTCAAGCGGTACCGGCATTGAAGGACTCGGATTCGCTATCCCGGTAAACGAAGCGCTCAATGTCTCCGAACAGCTCCTTGAATACGGCTATGTTCGCGGCAAGACTATGATAGGCGTATCGTTCTCCGAGGTAAGCTCCAACAGCTTCTACTTCTATTATAACATCAAAGCCGGAGTTTATGTCGACAGTCTTACAAAGGGTTACAATGACGATGTTTTAAAGCCCGGCGACAGAGTTGTAGCTGTAAACGGCAATACGGTATCTACAGTATCCGAGATAAAGTCGTACGTGACAAGCGCATCCGTAGGCGACAAGCTGACATTCCAGATTGAACGTGACGGCAAGCTCATGGAAGTTGAAGTAAAGTGCTTCGAGAAGGTTCCGGATGCAGGCAATAACATTGAGTTCAGCGAAAACAACCAGTCCGAAACCACCGGAACAAGCGCAAATAAGTATAACGGCAGCTATTTCGGAAACTGATAAATAAAAATTAACATTACATTGGGAAGGGATGCTGAATAAGTACCCCTTCTCATGCGTATTATAAGACGGAAAAAGGAGCAGCAATATGTATAAGATTCTTGTAGTCGACGACGAGGAAATGATAAGACGGCTTATAGCGAAATATGCCGTGTTTGAAGGACATACCGTTACCGAAGCGAAGGACGGAATGGAGGCGGTCAAGCTGTGCCGTGAAGAAAAGTTTGACATTATGATAATCGATATTATGATGCCGGAGCTTGACGGATTCTCAGCCTGCCGCGAAATCAGAAAGTTTTCAAACATTCCGATAATCATGCTCTCGGCGCGCGGAGAAGAATACGATAAAATAAACGGATTCGAGCTTGGTATAGACGACTATGTTGTAAAGCCGTTCTCCCCGAAGGAGCTTATGCTCAGAGTTGACGCCGTGATGAAGCGCACATCGGGAAGAATGGACAACAAAGCCCCCGAAGCGCCGAAGAACGAGATTGTGTCATTCGCGGACGGCGGACTCAAGGCTGACCTCACCGCGCGTATCGTTTACGTTGACGGAGAGAGAGTTGAGATGACGCCTAAGGAATACGACCTGTTCTTCTACATGATTAAAAACAAGAATATCGCGCTCACTAGGGACAAGCTGATAAGCGAGGTTTGGGGATACGATTATTTCGGCGACGACAGAACTCTTGATACTCACATAAAGCTGCTCAGAAAGAGTCTCGGAAAGTACGCCGACTATATCGTGACCTTGAGGGGAGTTGGATATCGTTTTGACCCGGACAGAAAATAAGCATAAAAGTGCGCCGTCTGAACATATGTCGAGCATGAAAGGAAAGCTGCTTCTCGCGTTTCTTTTCTTCGGCGCGATAGTTATAGCGGTGCTGTGGTTCTTTCAGACGGTGCTTCTCGGAGATGTTTACCGTTCTCTAAAGCTGCGCGACCTGAAAAAATGCGCCTCCGAAGTGACTGAAGCTGCCATGAGCGACACGACGGAGGACTACGCTGTCCTTGACGACGCTGCCGGTCTTGCTTCATCAAAAAGCGGTATCTGCATATCCGTCTATGAGATATCGTCAAACGGACAGGAGAAAACCGGAACGCGCGTCGTGGAGCAGCACCTGAACTCCTTCTGCTTCATCCACAATATCGGCAGCCCGCATCTGTTAAATTCCCTCTACCAGAAAGCGTTAAGCGACGGCGGGGAGACAATGGATGAGGTTTCTCTCGGGCAGATGTTCTCACGCGACGCCGATGAAGTCAGTGAAAACGTGATTTTCGCGAAGGTTATAGACAAAAACGACGGCAGAGAGCTGCTCATGCTGTTCAACACGGAGCTTATTCCGCTTGACTCAACGGTTACTACAATCCGTATCGAGCTTATCTATATCAGTATCGTGCTTGTCGTGCTTGCCGTTGTGCTGTCTCTTATCCTTTCAAATCATATGTCCAAGCCGATACGCGAGATGAGCGGAGAAGCGGCAAAGCTGGCACTCGGCGACTATAACGTAAACTTCGACGGCGGAAACTGCACGGAAACCGTAAATCTTTCGGCGGCGCTGAACAAAGCTGCGTATGAGCTGTCGAGACTTGACAAAATGCAGAAGGATCTCATCGCCAACGTCTCGCACGACCTCAGAACTCCGCTTACCATGATTGCGGGATATACCGAGGCAATGCGCGACCTCCCCGGAGAAGCTACGCCGGAGAATATGCAGATAGTCATTGATGAAACGAACCGTCTAACTACACTTGTAAACGATATGCTCGAGGTCAGCCGATATCAAAACGGTATGCAGAAGCTGAACATAACGCACTTCAACCTCACAAACGTTATCAGAACGACGATTGAAAGATACGCAAAGCTGCGGGAGAAGGACGGATACACGATAAAGTTCGAGAGCGACAGGGACGTATTCGTGAACGCGGACGAGCAGAGGATATTGCAGGTCGTCTACAACCTAATCGGAAACGCCGTTAACTATGCCGGAGACGACAAAACCGTAATAATCAGGCAGACGGTAGAGAACGGAGAGGTGCTTCTTGAAGTCATAGACCACGGAATAGGCATACCCGAGGATCAGCTCCCGATGGTGTGGGAGAGATACTACAAGGTGAACGACTTCCACAAGCGCGCAAATATCGGAACGGGACTCGGACTTTCGATAGTCAAGAACATTCTCCTGCTGCACGGAGCGCAGTTCGGCGTGAAGAGCAAGGTGGGAGAGGGCAGCAACTTCTGGTTCAAGCTCAAGACTGCCGATGAAGCTCCCGACAACAAATAAACAAAAAACAGGACTTGTGATTTCAGAAATCATTAAGTCCTGTTTTATTATTCTGTTTAAAAGATTTAGTCCTCAGCGTCAACCTTTGCGTCAGCGATTATCTTCTGAGCAACGGATGCGGGAACTTCTTCGTAACGGTCGATTGTGAAGTCGAATGAGCCGCGTCCCTGAGACATAGCGCGGAGAGCAATAGTGTAGTCGGTCATTTCGCCCTTCGGTACATCAGCTTCGAGAACTGTGTAGCCGGCTTTTCTTTCGTGAGGATTCATACCGAGCACACGACCGCGTCTCTTGTTGAGGTCGCCGATAACGTCGCCAACGAGAGAATCGGGAACTGTAACCTTGAGTGATCCGATAGGCTCAAGAAGAATAGGCTTAGCCTTCGGGAGACCTTCCTTATAAGCAAGACGGGCTGCAAGCTTGAAAGAGATTTCGTTGGAGTCAACCGGGTGGTAAGAACCGTCGTAAAGGTCTGCCGCGAGGTTAACTACGGGATATCCTGCAAGAACACCCTTTGTCATAGCTTCGAGAAGTCCCTTTTCAACTGCGGGATAGAAGTTCTTCGGAACGGTACCACCGACAACAGACTGTGTGAATGTAAGTCCTTCAGCGTCGCCATGTGAGAATCTCATCTTAACATGACCGTACTGACCGGAACCGCCGGACTGCTTCTTGTGCTTTCCTTCAACGTCGGACGTACCCTTGATGGTTTCGCGGTAAGCTATTTTCGGAGTTTCGAGAAGAACGGTAGTGCCGTAGCGTGACTTCATTCTTGCAACGAGAACGTCAAGCTGCATATCTCCGAGACCGGAAATTGTCATCTGCTTTGTTTCGGCGTTGTTTTCGTATGCGAGAGTCTTATCTTCTTCAAGAAGACGAGCGATACCGGTGGAAATCTTGTCTTCGTCGCCCTTTGCAGCGGGAGTGATTGCCATTGTGTAGTAAGGATGCGGGAAAGCGATCTTTCTGTATTCAAAGTCGGAGGAAACGGTGAGTGTATCGTTTGTGTTTGTTCCTGCGAGCTTTGCTATCATGCCGATGTCGCCGCAGCAGAGAGATGTAACTTCGGTCTGCTTCTTGCCGCGCATGGTGTAAATGTGAGCCATCTTTTCCGTCGTGCCGGATGTAACGTTCTTCATTGTGAGGTCGTTTGTGAGTGTGCCGCTCATTACCTTGAAGAATGTCATCTTACCAACGAACGGGTCGGCGATGGTCTTGAATACGAACAGTGAGCATTCGCCGTCTGTTTCGATGGGCTTGTCCTTGAAGGAGTCGCCGTCGATGATCTGCTCAACCTTCTTAGCGGTCGGGCGCGGGAATGAATCGTGAATGGTGTCAAGAAGGAATGTGATGCCCCAGAGGTTTGTAGCGCAGCCTGAGAATACGGGAACGATGCTGCCGTCGATGATGCCCTGGTGGAGAGCTTCAACCGCTTCTTCCTGTGTGATTTCGGCTGTTTCAAAGAATTTGTCAAGGAGTTCTTCGCTTGTCTGCGCAAGAGCTTCGTTGAGCGTGTCTGTGTATCCGGCAGCTATGTCTTCGTCGTCGGAGTTGAAAGGAGCGTTAGTTCTCTTGCCGCTTGCGTCGAATGTGTATGCTTCGCGGGAGATAAGGTTGAGGAACTTAACGTCCTTGCCGTTCTTTACGGGAACGAGAAGAGGGCAGACAGCCGCGCCGAACTTTTCGTGGAGCTCGTTAAATACTTTTTCAAAGTCCGCGTCAGGGTCGTCGCACTTGTTTACGAAGAAAGCGCAGGGAATCTTAGCTTCCTGAGCCTTATCCCATGCGATTTCAGCGCCTACTTCAACGCCTGCTTTTCCGTCGAGGGCGATAACAGCCGCGTCAGCCACACGTACAGCCGCGTCAACTTCGCCCGAAAAATCAAAAAAGCCGGGGGTGTCGATAAAGTTTATCTTAGAGGTTTCCCACATAACGGGAGCGAGTGAAAGCGTAAGAGAAAATCCGCGCTTGATTTCTTCGGGGTCAAAGTCGGTGACCGTATTGCCGTCTTCCACACGGCCCTGACGGTCGATAGCTTTCGCAGCGAAGAGCAGCGCCTCAGTCAGAGTGGTCTTGCCTTCGCTGCCATGCCCCATGAGGGCGATGTTCCTGATGTCCTTGGTCTGATAGTTAGCCATTATGGATCCCCCTTAGTATAAAATTTTGAGCCGTGCTTTCTTTGCCCTATATGGGAAACAGAAAAGCATCGATCGGATTTCAAACGTCCGATTTTGCGGTTTGACACCGCTTTTTTATCATCGCTATATATTCGAATGCTATTGTAGCAGATATGAGTCAAAAAGAAAAGACCTATTTGAAAAAATGTGCAAAGAATCGGCAAATTTTACAAAACAAGCGTCAGTTCAGGTACTTTACTTTGAGGTATCCTTCCAAATTGCCATACTCGCTGACGGTGATGACACCGATATCCAGTTCCTCCATGCAGGCAAGCAAAATAGCCATTCCATGGGCGGCGATGTCAGCACGGTTGGGCTGCATGGACGGAAGGGCAAGTCGTTCTTCCACCGTCATGGGGGCTAGAAACGTTAAAATTGCCCGTACTTTTTCCTGGGCAAGCCGGTACTGATGGATCTTTTCTTTTTCATTCCACGGGATCTGCTGCGCCAGCGCCGCCGCCAGCGTAAAGGTTCCGCCAACGCCGACCCACTGCAGCTTCTCC
>ERZ779861.2010-NODE-2010-length-20483-cov-3.621304_pt1 | contig 20483 bp, 22 predicted proteins | sample MGYA00511558_ERZ779861 | MGnify/ENA primary metagenome ERZ779861 (study PRJEB29588, sample SAMEA2163432) | human gut metagenome | biome: human gut; feature: human-associated habitat; material: faeces | place: Denmark | collected 2008/2010 ...
TTTTTCGAGCTTACGCTGATGAAGGGTGATAAGGTTGTCGAGCTGGCTGAAGAAATCTGCTATTTGGTCTTGTTCCTTCTTTTTCGGAAGTAAAACCGAGACGGAGGTATACTCATCAAAAGAGATGTTGAGTAAACCATCCATTCTTGCGCCGGATGAGACAATTCTGCGTAGTTGTCCTTCAATCTCATCGCCATTTAATTCAATCGAAAGAAACTCAGGGTTTATTCCTTCAGCTGAAAAACAATGATAGACAAAGGGAATGCGGGCTTTTTCGGCTGTGGTAAGTGCGAAGCACGAACCATACGGGCGAAGTTTTGAAGCACCGTGATTGTATGCAAGCTCTCCTTTTTGAAGGAGAATGTATTTTTTCAAACTTTCCCCGGCGTTATTGAATGCGTAGCGTTCAGATTGCTCGATAAACCCATTATTTGCGGTTATCATCATAACAGGTGCATCTGAACAAGGTTCATTTCGTGTAACTTCTTTAACTACATCTCCGAGCTTACGCTGTTCCCAAGCGTCCGTAAATCCTGCAAATCTGACTTCCGGATAGGCACTTCCGTCTTTCGGAAACATCTTTTCAAGCATGGAAGCCTTAATATTCACTAATTTTGCATACTCACGCTGATGAAGGGTGATAAGGTTGTCGAGTTGGCAGAAATACTGTCCAATCATCTTTTGCTCATCCAGTGACGGAAGCGAAACGGCTATTTCCATAACCTTGTTTTTTGAAATATTGTACCGTGAGATACCTTGTGCCAACAAAGTGATTTTTGCTCTTGCAGACTCAGAGCGCAGCATATACGCAAGGTAGTAGCTGTCTATTTTTTCTGAAGGACGAAAGCCGAAGCAAAAGCTGTTAAGATAAGTTTTTCCCCGTTTTTCAAGCAGAACAGAGGACATTCCTACTTCTTCGGGCGTTTCGGACGAAGTGGTAAAGAACACATCTCCAACCTCAACTTCATTTTGCTTAGGGTCAATTTCTATTGGCTCGGTCATTTCTGGATTGCTGATAGGATTTGAATAGACATTCATATAAGTCACAAATCGAGCCTGTCCGTGACCAAAATCGTCTTTTGTTTTTCCCGATAAGCCTGTGTATGTTTGCCCCATCTCTCCCAGCTTACGCTGTTCCCAAGCATCTGTGAATCCGGCGAATCTGATTGCCGGTTTATTCATTCCGTCAGCCATTTTATTCACCTCCGAGCAGTTTCTTCAGCTCAAGAAGCCCCTGCATATCGAATTCGCTGCCGGTTAACTGGTCAATCATTGCGGTCAAAGAAGCCTCAGTGTCAGCAATTTCTTTCTCAACATCCTCAAAAGTGGTCTGGTATTTTTTCGCCAAAGCTTCCAACTTAGCTGTCAGTGTATCGACAATCCGCAGAGGAAGGGCTGAGATCTCGGTTACCATTGGTTCAATCCATTTCTTAGAGAGTAACGCTAACGCGTCCTCTTCACTCAAAGATTCAATTGTTTTCTTGGTTGTGATCTGAAGACTTGCAGTCTTATCTTTGATATCCTTTTTCAAAGATTTCTCTTCGTTTACCAAGGCATCAACCTTTTTGAGTATAGCGAGAACTTCCGGTTCTTCATCTTTGGCTTTGAGTGCTTTCTTAACAGCAGCCGGAACAAATGCAGTGCTGTCGTCGTTGACAAAGTCTTTGGTTTTTTCATCTTCGGGCAGTTCCTCAAGAAGCCCGTCAAATTCGGAAGTAATTGCAGCTAAACGCTCCTCAGCCGACTTTAGCGCGGTAACATCATCGGACAGAAGCTCTTTCTGGACCAGCTCAAATGGCAGAACACGACCGATCCAACCTTCCTGTACCTCGGTTTCTTTGTTGTCCTTTTTCTTGATTACCATATTGGGGTCAACAACCGTAATGGACTTGGCACCTTCGGTTTGGATAATTTCAAGATCTACGGCGATTTTTGCCCAGTTCTGATCAAGTATCTGATATGCCTCATAGGGATCAACCAAAGGAACATCGGAAAGCCTCCGGAAAAGTTCCGTAGCAATCGTGTTTTCTTCTTTGGATACCGGTATGCGTTCCATATCCGTAATCAGCTCTTGGTTCAGATACTCCCCGAAGTTACCAAAGCCGGTCTTGAACTTGCCTTCAAACACTTCCGTATCGGGGTGAGAAAGGACAAGGGATTTGATATCTTCCGGAACAAACTGCAGATATCCTGCATTCTTTCGAGTGAACAGGGAGTCTTTCAGAGACGGGAACGCAGCCCAGTATTCTGCAAGATCCTCCACCTCACAGACAGGGACACCGCCATACATGGAAGCATAGATGTCCCAACTCTCCGCTTTTTCAGACGAGTCTACATAACGCGGGATATTCAGATTGTAGTCATTTTTTCGGACTTCATCGCGGGAAACAACACGGGAATATTTAGCGATAGTTTTGCGTCCGGTTACGGTATCAACGATTCGTTTGATGTCCGATGCGCGGAGCTTGTTATTCTTGCCAACCTTTTCAAAGCCCTTAGAAGCATCGATAATCAGGACGTCTGTGTTCACCCTTTTTTGTTTCAGCACCATAATAATCGTGGGTATACCGGTGCCGAAGAAAATGTTAGCAGGCAGACCGATGATCGTGTCAATTTTATTGTTTTCAATCAGGTGTTTGCGAATTTCGCCTTCCTCGCCACCACGGAAAAGAACACCGTGAGGGAGAACAATAGTCATAATGCCATCCGGCTTGATATGATAAAGATCGTGCAAAAGGAAAGCATAGTCAGCTTTTCCTTTCGGAGCGAGACCATATTCCTTGTAGCGAGGCTCATTTTCTTTGTCCTGCGGGTTCCAGTTCTGCGAATACGGCGGGTTTGAAACAACTGCATCCACATAAAGCGGATCATAGGTGCCGACCGGGTCGCTCTCGTCAAAGTACGGCCAGTCATCTTCCAATGTATCGCCATTTCTTGTTACGATATTTGACGGAAGGATTCCGCGCATGACAAGGTTCATACGGGTGAGGTTATATGTATTTTCTTTCAACTCCTGGGCGTAATACTTGATCTGATTGCCGTTGCCCATGTGTTTAGCAACGCTTTTGCCGATATTGATCAGCAAAGAACCGGATCCGCTGGTCGGGTCATATATTTTAATTTCAGTGCGATCCTTTAAGTGATCAGCTACGATTTCGGACATCAGAAGTGATACTTCATGCGGGGTATAGAATTCTCCCGCTTTTTTGCCGGCATTTGCGGCGAAGTTAGAGATCAAATACTCATAGATAAAACCAAGAACATCGTAGTCCTGTTTGCCATCCATCGGGATGTCTTTGATGAGGTGTATCAAATCGCTGATTGCCTTAGTCTGGCTTCCGGAACTGTCACCGAGCTTGGAAAGACCGGTTTGCAGTGTGTCAAAAATCTTCTCAAATACTTTCTTGTGCGTTGGATTGATCAGACGGCTGAAGGCAGAAAGAGCGTCACGGACATTACCGACATTGAAATCAGACCCCTTGGAAAGCCATGTGGAGAATAGATTCTCATAGGAAATAAAATAACCAACATTATCTTGTACTGCTTTGACCATTTCTGAATCTTCCTCTGTTACCGATGGCAGGTCAGAATCAGTAAGGCCGAGCTCTTTCAGATATTTGACCTCTTTGTCAGAAAGAAACTTATAGAAAATGAAGCCGAGAATATAGTCCTTGTACTCGTTTGCCTCAATTTTGGAGCGCATTTTATTTGCGGATTCCCAAATTTTCGCCGCCAGTTGTTGCTTATTCATGCGTGACTACCTTCCTTTTTTATTCAACATTGTTTTTCAACTTGTCAGACTCAATCAGAGCCTTTTGCAAATCATCAATTGGTATATTGTTTTCATCGCAGAAAGTCTTTATTTTTCTCATTGCCGCCATTTTCGGAGTCGTCTTTCCGGTTTCCCATCGATTGACGGTAGCAAATGTCACGGAAAGCCGTTCCGCAAAGTCTCTTTGAGACAAAAGTGCTTTTTGCCGTATCAGTTTTATTTCATTTGCAACACTCATACTCTTACTCCTTGTGGTTATATAACAATAGTATAACACAAGTATATCAAAAATACAATAGGAAAATGCGTTTTTCTGCTTTTTCTTGGGAACAGCGTAAGCTAAAAGAAATTGCCGACAAGGTAACTGAAAAGAATGGTAATTTGACGGTGCGTGAAACATTCACAAATTCTGCGGAGTACGGAATCATTAGTCAGAGAGACTTTTTTGACCATGATATCTCAAACGCAGAAAATATCGGCGGTTATTATGTGGTTAGAAATGAGGATTTGTTTATAACCCGCGCATATCAGTTACTGCACCAGTAGGACCAATAAATCGCAATAAACTTGGGCGAAATGGCGTTATGTCGCCACTTTACACCGTTTTCAGAACACATGATATCGACACTGAATATCTCGAATGGTTCTTCAAAAGTGATTATTGGCATTCCTTTATGAACTTTAACGGTGATTCTGGTGCGAGATCTGATCGATTCTCAATAAAAGATGCTGTTTTTTTTGAGATGCCGATTCCGCTACCGAGTATTGACGAGCAACATCGTATCGGAGCGTTGCTAAATCAAATCAATAACCTTATCACCCTTCATCAGCGTGAGCATAAAAATAGATTATTTGGAGGAAAAAATGTTAAGCAGTACAACTTCAGCAGATCTGTTCTGCAACTATTACGCGCAATGGATACACGTTTACAAAGAAGGGGCTGTTCGCAAGGTGACTATGGATAAGTACCTTATGTCGAAAGCATGGCTTGAAAAGCTCGTTCCCAATCTGCGTCTTTGTGATCTTAATCGGATTACATATCAACAGCTTTTGAATGATTATGCCGTTCACCATGAGAGACAAACAACAATGGACTTTCACCATCAGCTAAAAGGAGCAATCCAAGATGCGGTCGATGACGGGTTGATTACAAAAGACCCGACGCGAAAAGCAATTATCAAAGGGAAAACGCCAAGCCCAAAGAAAATCAAATATCTGAACCAGTTTGAGCTTCATACTATGTTGACAACTCTCGAACTAAAGGAAAACATCAACTGGGATTGGTTTATTTTATTGGTTGCAAAGACTGGTATGCGTTTTTCCGAGGCATTGGCATTAACACCGAAGGATTTTGACTTTTCTCACCAGTCATTATCCATAAGTAAGACATGGGACTATAAAGGCAAAGGCGGTTTTTTGCCGACAAAAAACAAGTCTTCGGTACGCAAGATTCAAATCGATTGGCAAACAGTAATCCAATTCTCCGAATTGGTAAAGCGACTTCCGGAGAATGAACCGATTTTCGTCAAGGAAGGCTCTCCTGTTTACAATTCAACCGTCAATGACATTTTGGCAAGGCACTGCACGGCCGCCAAAGTGCCGGTCATTTCTGCACATGGCCTACGGCACACTCACGCGTCTTTGCTCTTGTTTGCTGGGGTATCTATTGCAAGCGTGGCGCGGAGATTGGGTCACGCAAGTATGACAACAACTCAAAAGACCTACCTGCACATTATACAGGAGCTTGAAAACCAGGATGTTGATATCGTTATGAGGTCGTTGTCCGGGTTGTCGTAACCTTACCACATACCACCACTTGCTCACGTTGATGAGGTGTGGTAAAGTAAAAAAGCCCGAGAGTTTTTTCGCTCTCGGGCAGTTTTGTTATTTGTGCTTTTTCTCATGCCGCAGAAGCGTATCTATCACATCGTAGATGCGGTCACGGCTTTCTTTGTCAAGACTGTTGATCGAGGCGGCTCTTGCCGATGTATCGATGCATAGCTGTGTCCGTAATACATCCGCTAACAGAAGATCAGCGGAAACCTCCAAGGCGTTTGCTATGCGGACAAAAGTTTCGAGTTTGGGGACTTTTTCACCGCGCTCAATCATGCCGGTGTAGGCGATGCTGAGTCCGATTTTCTCCGCAAAAACCTCTTGGCTCCAGCCCTTTTCTTCCCTGCAAGCGCGGATTCTTTTTCCGATGCTTGTTCCGTTCATGTGTTCACCACCTTTTAGTTATGATATTTACCCTTTTAGTATAGTACAGATTCTCTAATAAATACAGAAAACATTTGGAAGATTAACATAACTATCGGTTGCAATCGCTTAAGAAAAGTGCTATAATTGTCACATAACTATTTGTTGTGGAGGTGCTACGAATGGTTGTTGCATTTACAGGCTATCGCCCTGAAAAAATGCCTTTTCAAGAAAGTAAAAAGGACAAACGATATCTCACTTTTCGCGCTATTCTTTCGCGTGTAATTTCCAGGTTAATCGAGTTGGGCGCAACATATTTCATTTCGGGTGTTGCCCGAGGCTTTGATACATGGGTTGCCGAGGAGATCCTCGAACTGCGGAAAGAAAATAAAGAGATTCAACTCGAATGTGCAATTCCATTTCCGGGGCAAGCGGATTCATGGGAGAAAGCAGATCAGAAGCGCAGATATAATATTCTGACCGCAGCAGATAAGGCGGTAATTACTTCGGAACAATATAACCGAGGGTGTTTTTTTACCCGCAATCGATATATGGTCGACAAAGCGGATGTTGTGGTCTGTGCCTTCAATGGGAAAAGCGGAGGTACTGCGTATACTGTCGACTACGCTCTGAAACAGAATAAGATTGTCATACAGATTGATCCCGAAACAAGCGAAGTATCTATGCTCAGTAAGAAAACTTTTGAGTCTGTTTGATTGTTCTTTTCTGCTATATTCTCTTGTTCAACTGTTTAGTTCTCTTTGTCAGTCCAATGTGACACCACCCCCAGACCACCAAAGGGCAAGAGTTACCCCTTGGTGTTGATGGGATAACTCTTGATTCTGAATTGCAGCGTGCTGTTGCCACCTTTGGTTCGATAGCGCTGCTCGGTTTCAATATAGCCGTGCTTGCGCAGGTCGGTGATTGCCCGTTTTACGGTGGACAGAGACATGGAGAGATCTTTCGCTATACGCTTTTCGGACGGCCAGCATTGACCGTCCGAATTTGCTCTGTGGCAGAGATACATATAAAGCGTAACTGCTCTGCTCGGAAGATTGTCGCTGTAAATGGAATCGAAATAACTCACGGCAGTTCCTCCGGGCGTGGCGCGTTGTGAAGTTTGGCTCCCTCCGGAATGTCGTGCGGTCTGTCGGACGGAGGATTGTTCTGTTCGCTGAGAACCTGTTCAACCGAGATACTGGACGGCGGGATTTCGTCCTCGTCTTTCTTTTGCTTGGAAGCATACTTCTCATAAACTAAACGCATCAGCGTGTCCCTGTCCGCATAGCAGACATCTTTGTTATCCCGAAGTGGAACAACAAACGGCTCTTTTTCAAATTGGATTCCCCATTCGAAGAACAGCTTCAGCTTCACACGAATCGGATTGAACCCGGTTTTGGTGACAATAAAAGTTCCCTTGGGCAGAGCTTTCAGTTCTTCGGCGGTCATCAGCGGCCGCTCTATCATTTGCAGAGAGCGGGACGGATCATTTTTGCTCTGACTGACACTGCCTGACATGACAGTCTTGGTTCCGAGCGACTTGGACAGTACCTGTGCAGTTTCCGAGTTCGGTGCAAAACCGCCGAATACCGTGAGCTGTGTATTGTCCACGATAATCTCTGCACCTTCCTTGCCGTAGTTCTTTTCAAGCTGTGCCAGCGACTGAATGATCGGCACGATGGAAACTCGTCGGGAACGGGACGCGGAGAACATCATTTCCGCAGATTCAATTTTCGGGAGCGTTCCGAACTCATCGCAGTAAAATACAACCCTGTTTTTCAGTTTGCCGCCATTCTCGTCAGCAACGGCGAGGATTTCACGGTACAGCTGCTGAATGATTAGGCTGACCATGAAGTATTTTGAGGAGTCTTCTTCGGGCATGATAATAAAGATAGCTGATTTTTCGGTGCAGAACTTTTCGGCATCAATCTCCGTATCATTGCAAAGAATGGTTTCCAATTCCGAGTCAAGAAAGGCATTCAGGCGGGACAAGGCTGTTGACATGACGGAAGACATCGACTGTTCCGAGGTGTTCAGCGCGGCACCGGCAAACCATTTAGCCTTGTGTTCGGGCGGCAGCATCTCCATCAGCGATTGAAACTGATTGCGCTGTCTTGTATTGCCGGGAGCGAGTAGCTCCTGAATGATCTTGAATACAGAGACGATATGGCGTTCTTCAGGCTTGCAGAATTCCGCTACGAGCAGGATGGTTGCCGTCAGCACGCCTTCTGCCGCATCGTAGAAGTATGCGTTCTGTCCGAAAGAACCTGCGTCCATGCCCGAGAGAATAATCGTCTTGGAGATGATCTTGGCGTATTTCTCGGCTTTGGCTTTATAAGCAAGTGTGTCCGGGTGAACTGCATACAGATCCATATACTTATTGACCAGATGCAGAAGGTTGTTGCCGTGAGAGCGCATCGGATTGCGCAGATCAATAACCGAAATATTATATCCGTAGTATTTCGACGCAATGGAACCGTAGTTTCTCATGATGTCGCCCTTGGTATCAGTTGACATGAAAGACATCCCCGAGGCGCAAGCGTATTCGATATTGGGATACAACCAGAACGCCGTCTTACCGACACCGGCAGCACCGATCATCATGCAGTGGACATCGCCTGTGTCCACCAACCCGATGGTTTGTTTCTTACCGACCGTTTCACAGCCGACCACGATGCCTTGTGCCTTTGGTCGGCTTTTTTCGTCGGTTCGCCACTTCTGTGGCTCATAGTTGACCTTGGTATAGGTCTTATCAATCTCACCTTTTGAAGCCCACCTCGCAGTACCGTGCTGACCGTTTCCGACGGTCTTGCTCTTGATTCCGTTCAGCCCATACAGGTGAGAAGCCAGGGAGATGAATATAAAAAGACCGCCCATGATGGCGGCTACAAGAACGAGTATTTGAATACTTCCTATGGTGCATCGCTCCTTTCTTTACATGGTCATGGCAAGCGGTTCAGTCTGCTTAGCGGTTTGTTCTCTTTCCATAGCACCGCACAGGCGAAGGCAATCGAGTCCAAGAGTGAGCAGCTTGCGGTTCTGAATATTCTGTTCCACGGCGGTAACCGCACCTGTTTTCTTCAGCTCCTTTTCCAGGGCAAACAATTGTTTTCGGATGTTATCTCCGAGCAGTCCCGCCGACTCGGTATCCCGGTGCGGACGGTAAATGGCTTGCATCTGCCGGACATAGTGAGAAAAATCTTGCTCCTGACCAATCATCCGATCCCGATAATAACAAATGGCAAGGCAGACCTTTGCCATTGTGTATGGCTCATTCTGCCGATACAAGAGTTTGAGTTTCGTCAATCCGTCCTCCACAATGTCATTCGGGAAGCGACTGAATGACGCAAGGTCGGGATCAAGTCCGACATTGCAAGTCGACAAGTCGTCGCAGGAATCCGTGATAAACCCGAGTTTCGGATGTTCCGATGACGGAATGCAATCCCGTCCGGCTCTTTCTTTCAGGTCTTCATCCCAATCCTTATTCCGGGGGCTTTTACGCCAGATGCTGTATTCTCCGATGGCGTGAATCGACTCGGCAAGGCGATAGCATCCTTCGATTCCTGCGCCGTCATGATCGAGGCAAAGGAAGACCGTTTTCAGATTCGGGTGATCCTTCAGCATCTGACAAGCGGCGCGGTCTGCCGTCGAACATAGTGCAACATAGGAGTGCTTCTCCCAATCCTGCTTATTCATGCTGATATACGCGAGCATATCGATCGGAGCTTCAAATACAAAAAGGTACTCGGATTCTCCGACATAATGAAAGCTGTATTCTGCAATACTGCCTGTGAGGTTGCCTTTGAAATCCGACACCGGCGAGGTGGAACGTTTCTGCGCATGGCACGGTACGCCGTCCGGATTGTTTCCGACGAACACGGCGTTGTGGTATTCGGCATCCTCATAAATCAGCCCGTCCCGCACAAATGTTGTCAGCACATCGCGGTCTATGAGACGCTCACCGACAAGATACCCGTATACACGGCGCATATCGGTGTTCTTTGGAGGCAGTGTGAACGGCGGTCGTTCTTCCTCCCGTGTCTTGCTTTCCGTGCGATTCAGTTCTGTTCCCGCATTGCTCCCAAGCAAACTGCGGACGGCTTCGGGATAGGAAAGTCCGTAAAACTTCCGCACGAAATTGACGGCACCGCCGCCGACCTGCTCGTATTGGCTGTACCATTCACCGCCGTTGATGGAGACTTTGCCTGACGGAGCATCCCACATATACTCCCGTCCGGCTCTTTTGACCGACTCTCCATGGGCGGTCAGATAGTCGGCAATGCTTGTGGCATTTGCCCGTTCTTTTTCTTCTTCCGTGAATTTAATAAATGGCAAGATGGCTCCTTTCTTTTAATCGTAGGTGAGTTCTGCATTGCGCTTGGCTTCATCTTCACGACGGATGCGCCTGTCAACTGCAGACTGATGAATTGTTTGTCTGTTTTCGTCATCGAGTTTTCCTTGGAAAATCCCGCACAGGTTTCGGAACAGACGGGTGACGGCAACCGCACTGACGCGGGACTTCTGATGAGCTGCGGTCTGTTTTTGATTGCTATCCTGATTCAGATTCATTGCTTCTTTGATAATGGCGTTCTTGATTGACTTGAATTCCTGATTCTCGGACAGCGGAATTTTGGGCGGTCGCTTGGAGGAATAGGTGCCGAGAATCTCATATTTCTTTTCATACCACAGGTCGTAAAGCTCGGCAATGGTCTTGTCTTTCGCCAGCTCGTCTACAATGGAATCAATCAGATCTTTTGTGTTCCGGTTCAGATATCCGTAGACTTTTTTACCTTTTGTCTGCTTCAATTTCCTTGCGAGGAGAATCAGTTTCTGTTCCACCGTTTCGTTTTCATAGGAACAGTTCTCCGCGCGGGACAAAATCTCGCGGATCAGTTTGTTTGCGGCTTCTTTCAGCTTCTGACGAACCTCTGTCTGATCTTCGTAAATGCTTTGCAGATCCTGAGCAAAAATATCTCTTGCCATCGCAGAGCGTATCTTCTCGATTCCGTATTCGTTGATGAATCCTTCGCGCGGGTCGGTCGAGTACACCATGATATGCACATGAGGATGGTGTCCCTCGTTGTGAAAGGCGGCATACCATTTGAGGTGTTCCGGCAGAATGTTCATGGCAGAAGCGATTTTTGTCACCTGACTGCCGATCATATCTTTCCATCGGGATGCGTGGTCATAGCCCAGCCTTTCGGCATCTTCACGCTTCAGGGACGCGATGAACACCCACACATTACCCGCGTGTTCGTTCAGTTCTTCGGACACCTTGGAAAGAACAATCGGTTCATCTCCCGAAGAAAACAGCCCGTGAGAACCGATGCGTTCGGCTCTCGGACGGGTTGCAATATAGTCGGCATAGGTCGGTGAGTCGATAATCTGCGGGATGTTATCTTCCAGAGTCCGCGTGATATACTCACTGGCATTCTCTCTTGTTCCGTCGGAACAGTATGCCTGATATTCTTCGCTGTGAATGCTTTCGGGAAAATCACGGAGCAGTTTTTCGATCAGTTCCTGTTGACTATCGGTTGATTTCAGATGCAATACCTTGTCTTCGTTCTTCTCAACATTCTCGCGCGTGGCGATATATTTGGCGTAACCGCCCATTGATTTCGACCGTCCGGGCTTGTAGTAGTTGACTTTCAGAATCAGCTTTGCCATCTGATTGCCTCGTCAAAAGTGATGGAACCGTTGATTTTTTTGACTTCGTTGACACAGATTCCGCGAAGCCTTTCGAGGTCTGTCTTGCTGATTCCGTAGTTTGCGGCGACCACATTCTGAAGAATTGCAAGCTCAACCGCCAGCTTGAACAGCAACCGCCCCTGCCTGTTGTCGCTTTCTCTCGTGATATCCTTGAGTGTGGACGCGATGATGTCGGGGACAACATGGGAGCAGTCCGCGAGAGAATGAAGCTCGGTGTAGTAGCGGATTGCCTTCGTTACATACTCGCTCATGCACCCGCAGCCGTCCTGCTTGTAGTTCTGTTTCACCTGTCCGAGCGTGGCTTCGTCTGTGTACAGGGCGAACCTCACCCTCGCATTGTCCCCGTCAGGAGCTTTTTCTTTCTGCTTTGTCATTTGTGCATTATCCTCATTTCTTTTGATAGTGACAGCCCCGAGTCACACGGAAATCCGCGAAAAGTCCGCTTCTTCCGTGAATTGTAGTATAGAAGTCGAATTTCAGTGCCATGGCTCCGAAAAAGTGGCGCAATCGATTTTTTTCTGCGAACTCTCAAAATCTCGCATTATCTCGTGAAATCTCGCAAATTCGGTCGGCTCTGCCGTCCGATGTGAAGTGCCGAGCCGTAATTGTGGCGCGGCTTTAACCTGCTTACAAATCGGAGACCGTATATCCCGACACTCTTTCGTACATCGGTACCGAAAGACCTTCAGATTTCGGTTATCCCGGTTTGACTCGGGGCTTTTGTTTACTTGTTGATGTCAGGGTGTTCATCTGCGGTTTTGTGGGGCAAGAATCGGCTACAGCCCGCAATCGGAACCGTGGTGGGATGCTCGCCCGCATGGAAACAAAACCGCACAAATCGCCTACAAATCGCTCTGTGCTTCGGATGCGGGAGGTGTGTTTTTCCGCTCGATATATTCCCGCACCTGTGCCGGGACATTCTTCTTATAGAGCGCATCCAGGGCATCCGTCAGCTCGCGCTCAATCGTGGTTTTCTTATCACGGAGATAGAAGATCACCGCTTCGAGCTTTTCGCTGTCATACTCCACTTGTACGGTGGCGAATTTATTTTCAACCGGATTTTTCATTGCATCTCCTGTTCCATTGTGTCATCATTGTCTTCGTTCCATTGGCGTTCACTGATGCTGTCGTTTATCGGATCAATATATTCATCCGATAGTTCTGTCCTGAAGAAGGTCGTGTTCTCAAAGCAGCAGTTGGTTGTTCTGCCGTTGAAGAGGTCGCAGTGATCGAATGTTGCACCCGCAAAATTGCAATGACAGGCGATGAGATAGGACAGGTCGCAGCTTTTCAGAAACGCACCTTTCAGATTCAATTCGTCGGTTGAAAGATATTGCATTTTGCAGTCCTCGAATACTGCTCCGGAAAAGTCGGCGAAGCACAGTTCGGCGGAATTAAACTTACAGTTTTCAAACAGCGCATCTTTGAAAATCGCACTATTGAGTTTGTATCCGCTGAAGTCCACATCCCGAAACCGCTTACCGGCAAAGTTTGCGCACACACCTCCGGGGACATCGTGAACCCACAGAATGTGCTTTGCCAATGCCACATCTACATCTTCCTGAGATGCATCCTCGTATTGTTCTTTGAGCTTTGGAACCGGAGGACAGATATCCATACTGTACCTGATTTCAAATTCATCCTCGGTTGCGACGATCTCTGCGATTTCTTCTCTTGTACGCAGAATGTCGAGAATGTCATCTCTGATTTCGGGATCATCCGAAAGGTCAATATCGAAGCGTTCACACACCTCGTCGAATGTGATTGCCCACAAACCATCCGATGTGTTTTCCGCTCCTTCGCTGACACAGTAATCGGCAATCCGGGCAATCTCGTAATCCAGGTATGGTTTGGCGAACGGCAGGTATGCGGAGTATCTTGCATAGGCTGATCCTTCGCTGTTAACAAGAATCCCTTCGCCGGTTGTGTTGTTCAGAACGAGCAAGGCACTTGTCACCCCATCCCTTTCGACACGGAGCTTTCCACTGTACTTCGCAACCATGTCGGAATCTTCAAGCAGATGGTGCGCAAAGTATTGCCACTGCTCGTCGCTCAACCGTTCGGTTGCAACAATGCGGACCGGCTGTACGTCGATCTCACTTTCTTTTCGTTCGAATCTTGCTTGTAATTTCGTAGTTAACCACCTCCAAAATAGTCGTTGAATTGTTGTCGGTCTGCTTCGGTGAAATCAACGCCGAATGCAGAAGAGATATTTGTGAGCAGATCGGTTTCCTCGCTGACCGTAAGGAAGCATTCTGCCAATCGTTCATAGAAGTTTTCCTCATCGTGCTTTTCAGTCAGAGAGGAAAGATAGATGAGTTTTGCCTTGGTGATATCCTCATCGGTCAACCCGTTTTCACGGAACACGATCTCGATCATATCGAGCTGTGCGCTGTTCGCATCAATCTGCTCCCGGATTTCAGTCGGCAGTTTTTCATATACCGCATCGTAGCCGATGATGCCTGCAGCATCATTTCCGGACATCCAACCGAACAATCCGTAAATAGCAATGACCGGGAGCAAAGCGATAAACAAGACAATTCCAATCGTGTATCCGAGAAATTTTCGTCCCTTTTTATCTCCAAGCAAAAAGGCGAGTACCTTTTTCAGTACCGCCATTACAGTTGCGCTGACTGCGGTGACCACCTCCTTTCATGGTTTGGCGATTACCGTCCACCTGCATCTCCAAAGAGTTTTGCTTTATATTCCGGTGCCTTTACCTGCAGGAGATATCTTTCATTTCCGCATTTGAACAGGCAGGTTCCTCGCTCGGGATACTTGATGAGATCAAACTCGGATTCTTCCAGCTGCAGAGCATCGATATAATCCTTTGCGTTGATGTTACCGCCGTTGAAGAGGAACTGATGCGTCGGGATAGAAAAGAGGGGCTTTGTCATCTCCTTGATTTCGGGCAATAAAAAGTCCTCGATATTCTGAGACGCCAGAAGAATCGAGGAATCCTTTTTGCGCACGCGCTTAGAAGCGTTGCGAATATATTCAATAGCTGTGAGGTTGGTCAGGAAAAGATACAGCTCATCAATGGATGCTGCGGTATTTCCTTTGGTCAGCAGTTTGTGGTTCATGAAGGACAGGATGTTGAACAGCATTGCATCCTTCAGTTTTTTGTTAGCTTCCATGAGACCCTTGACTCCGAAACAAATAAACCTGTCATCGGAGATGTTGGTGTGTCCGTTGAAGAACTTGCTCTCCGCACCGACACACATGGAGTTCAGTCCAAGACAGAGTTCGCGGAGCAGATCTTCTGTGAAAAGCGATTTCGTTCCTTTCTCGTACTTCATATACTCGCTCTCCACAATCTCGTACAGGTCAGCCATTACTGGATAATCCCCGGCAGTGAGCTTCGAATAATCCGTGTCATCGTGGATGCCGAATTTGCCGTAGAGCCGTGTCAGGAGAATTTCAAGCGCATCGATCTGCGCATCATCAAAATCCTTGTAGACCCGGAAGAAGTCCTTCAAAAATGAGATGTGTTGCGAGAGGCGTGTTGCTTTGCGGAATGCTTCCGGTGCATCGTCCTCGGCATCACTTGCATTGTCAGACCATTCTTTCGGCTCCAGTGGGTTGATGATATACTGTCCGCTCATGAGGTCGATATAACAACCTCCGAGATTGTTGCATAAATCCTTGTATTCCTGTTCGGCATCAAGACAGATAACCGATTTTCCCGCCATACGGGTGTTGGTCAGAATCAGCTTGAGCAGATAGGATTTGCCCTGACCGGAGTTGCCGAGAATGAGAACATTGGAATTGGTTTTGTCATCGCTTCGGCGGTCAAAGTCGACAATGATGTTTGTGCCATATTTGTCTTTTCCGAGATAGAATCCGTTCGGATCGGTTTTGCCCGAATAGTTGAAGGGATAACAGTTGGCGACAGCGGATGCCGGAAGTACCCGTTCGAACTGGGTTCCGAATGCGTTGTATCCGCAAGGCATACAGGAAATAAAGCCTTCTTTCTGCCTGAGCGTAAGCCTGTCGACCGAGAGCTTCTCTCGTGTCAGCTCCATTGCCACATCTGCCTGTAACTCTTTGAGCTTTTCAAGACTACCGGCAGACAGTTCGAGGAAAACGGCGCAGTGCAGAAGAGGTTCGCGGTTGCGCCGAAGGTCATTCATCAGCTCCACGACATCCCCAAGGTTTCCTTCGCCAACAACTGCATCTTCAAGGTCATTGGAGCTTGCGAGCATTTTATTTTTTCGACTCGCATTCTGAAGGATTTTTCGTTGTTCAAGTCCATCCACAAAGCGTGAATACAGATGAAGCGTGACCGCTTCCTTATCCCCGAAGCGTGACAGGATTGCCTGATCCGTTGTGCTTGGCGGGTACTCTTTGAGAGCCCATACACAACGGTAACTGTCACCGCAGACAAAGTGGTCGGGATAGAATTTGATGGTTGAGGGAGCAACCATGTCAAAGAAGTCTTTTACATAGGCTTCACTTGACACAGCATCTCCCGGTAACATTTCTTTTTTCATATTGCTCCTTTCCGTATCAATCGGGGATAATCCATTTTTTGATCATGCGCTCTCCGTCCACATCGTCAATAGCGTCATCGGTCATGTGACCGAAGTATCGTGAGAGAAACCGCTTGATATCATCCTTGTCTGCGCGCTTGACTTCAAAGCCCTGATCGGAGATATTCTTTTCGATTCGGTTCAGAGTAGCCAGCGCACCATCCTCGCTTTCGTGCGTGATGCGGTAGGCGAACATGAATTCCCGTGCAGTTGACATCTGAAGCTGAATATCATCGAGGAACTTCATGTCCCGGCGCAGGAGAAGCTGAACCTTGAGGTTGTCTTCTTTTTCTGCTTTTCTTGCAAGGCTCAGCTTGTTATATTCGAAGTTCTCCCTTGCGTCCGAACAGATAATCTCGATGTCCGGCTGTTCGGAGAGAAGCTGCATCAGATGATTGATTTTGATTGCGATACTGGTTTCGCTCAACACCGAGATATTAGTCGGCTGAACGATGAAATACACCACCTCGCCGTATCGCTTGGTCATCAGCCCATTTCGTGAAAAATGGCTGATACCGATCAGCTCGGCGGTTGACTGTTTCTTATTTGCCATCCCGTGATTCCCTCCATTCGTAGTATTGCTGTGTGGTCAAAAAGAACCTTGCGGCTCTTTTGATATAGTCAAGCACCGAGCTTTCATCAAGGCGCATAGACAAAAATCCGTATATCAAGGTAAGAGCCGCAGGGATCATGAAATTCAATTTTGCCCACGAGACCACAGATACCGTGAGGGCAATGGCAAGGATAATAATATCCCTGAGTCCCCAAAACCAGAGCTTGGCTTCCGTCCGCATATTCTGCGGATAGAGATATTGGTTTTTCATAATGTGATCTCCTTATTTGTGAGCGATTGCCCGAGTCAGATTGATTGCTGTAGTTGTGGTGTGAACCGCGCTCATCATATTCACACGGGTGCTTGTATCAAGCCCGAAATGCTGTGCGATCCGCGGAACCTCGTTTGCGGAAAGCATGACACCGAGACCGAGCAGTGGATGTGTTTCCATCGTTATCAGCCCCATGAGAAGCAGTGTTGTCTGCATGAAGGTCGTAAAACAAAGTGCGACGATCTGCTTGACCCACCCGGTAAATCCTTCGGTAAGTCCTCGCGGAAGGCTGAAGAGATACAGGCTTCCAACGGCAATCTGCGTGAGCAGAATGCCGCCTCTCTTGATGTTTGAGAAGAAGCACTTGATCACGCAGTAGCCGAGGCAAATGAGGATCAACAGGTTCAGAAGAACATTGTGTGAACCGTAAGCCGGAACCTGAAACGATGTCAGCACTTTCAGAGCCATGTGCTGAATGTCCAGATTCATTGTGATTGCCTCATTTGCCAGATCCTTTGCGAAGGTGTTTTGGAGGTTCACCGAGAATCGGAACAGTTCGACCGGTACGGTTGTGAACAGATTCACTGCCAACAGCCCGTAAAGGAACGGCAGGATTTGTTTTTTGATGTTCAGCCGTCCCATGGTCTGATACTCGATAGCCGTATCAAATATGGCAACAACAAGTCCTGCAACGAAGAGTCCCCAACCGAACAGATTGAAAAAATGCAGTGCTGCTTTTACCCACCCGAGGTCAAACAGATTCGCGCCGATCTCCGTCATCAGTGTGAAGAAATCAGCAAGAGCTTCGTAGACCATCGAATAGATGAAAGACATGAATTTTCCCCAGATTGAATCGGAGATGCCGTTCCATGTCGAGGACAGCGCACCGCTTATGGCATCACCGATGCCACGAATCAGATCTTGTAGCCATCCCAATCGATTTCACCTCCGTCAGCCGTTACATACCGAGGATTTTCCAAATATATAACGGGCAGGTAAGTGAAAAGACCAGGGTGCCGAGAAGGATTGCCGGTGCAGTCCATTCAAACTGACCGTGCTTGCGGTAATCCAGATACGCGGTTGCAACCTTGATAAAAAACAAGACGGCAAGAACCAGATCAATCACAGGAAAGATCACATTGTTGACCACAGTCTTGATCTGCCCGCGTGCGGCAATCCATGTGTCCTCTACGGCTCCGGCAACATCGCCTTCCGCCGCAAAAGCGGTTACGCTCATCATGGCAACCATGAAAAGTGCCATCACAAGCAGTACAATTACTTTCTTTTTCGTTTTCATATTGCTCCTTTCGTATTTCAGTTCATCGTCATTTCAAAACCGCGTTCAGGGTTTTCTCCGGCGAGGTAATCTTGAATTGTCATAAATTCGCAGAGGAAATTCGGAGCAGTGTCATCGTTCAGAACGATATATCCGTCTTTCCCGAGGTCAATCGGTTCTCTGACGAGAACCGATCCTCCATGGTTGACAAAAACGGTCTGCTCTAATGTGGCGAAGTCCCTGCCGTCATCTGTCTGTCGCAGATGGTAGAGATGCATTCCTGCGGGAACATCCGAAGGGGTCAGCCGTTCATCCGTAAACAGCGCAAATTTTCCGCATATTTCAATACAGTCGAACTCATCCGAGGCAGAAATAGTACAAGGCTTTTTACTTGTGTATGACATTTCACTCTCCTTAATTGCCGACATAGTAGTCGTCGTAGATGGTACCGTCGATGGTCAGCGTGTTAGCATTACGGACTGCCGTAATCATGCCTGCCGGAGTCCAGATCTGTGTTGTCGTTACCGAAACGGTATAACTGCCGTTGGCTACATACACGGGAATGAAATGCACACGCTCATTTTTGTCCGCATTGGGGTTGGCAATAAACTGATAAGCGCCGCCGACTTTTTCAAGGGTGCGGTACTTTTCGCTTGCAACAGAATACCCGAATTCCGGGAAAGTTGCGTACACACTCTGCGCTTCCGTATAGGCATCTGTGCCGGGCATGATATAGCCGGACTTTGCAATCAACGAAGGATTCCACGAAAGTGCAATGCCGTAACCGGATTTCATCTTCCATGTCGCTCCGACCTTTTCGGCGGTCAAACAACCCGAACCGGGTGATACCGTAGGTGTTGTGTTACCAACCGTAATACCGTAGGATTTCAACGCCAATCTGCCATTCTCATATACCCACATATTCCATGTGGCGGATCCTGCTTTTGCTGTAGGTGCAGTCGCATTGGGCGAGTATCCGGCAGGAGCATTTTTCTCAAAACGGGTATTCGGAGTTTGAGAGGACACATAATCCGTTGCCACAACCGCATATTCAGTTGTATTGTTGTCGCTGTTCTGTTCCTTTGTAGCATTTTTGTGTGTGATCGTCCCTTTGCAGAAATAAGTCGTTCCGGCACTGTCTGCGGGAATCGTCCATTTGAAATAGACAAGGTTTCTGCCGTTTGCGGGGATTACGACTTTACTCCAGGTCTGTTGGGAAACAACCTTGACAGTGCCGTTTTCCAGTGTATACACAAGGAAATCGAACGACACATTATCTTCGGGAAGAATATCTGACGAACCCTCGTTACCTACGAAGAAACTCGAAATGACCTGCGAACCTTCGGTGTATTCGCCGTTTACGGATACAACGGATGTGGATGTTTCAACCACTTTCTTGACAGTGAAGGTTGCCGATACGGAATTGTTGCCCGTGCGCGTTTCGCTATTATGATCTGCCCAGTTGATTCTTGCAACAAGTGTCTGTGTGCCGAGGCTCGCGCCGACATTCAGCGTAAACACGATATTCTGTACACCGTATGCGCTGAAATTGACCGTAGTCGAATAGATCACCGTGCCGTTCAATAGCACTTCAACAGGGACATTCTCGTAAGGCAGATTTCTGTCCCAATTGTCCACGCGGAACTTGACTGTGACCTTACCGTATTGCTCAATCTCATCCGGTGTCACCGTGAGATCACTGACGGAAAAGTCATAGTTTCTCTCCTGCCAAACTGCGTAAAGCGTTACATCCTCCTCGGCGGTATAAGTTGCACCGGGAGCGTATCATTGTCATAATAATCCGCCTGTTTCTTAGCCGGATAGAACACATAGTTGTCGGGGTCTATATGAGCGTTAGCAACTCTCCACCTGACATTTTCCTTTTCTGTCATGGGCAACTGTTCTTTTTCGTTCATTCCAGCAGCCCTCCAGTTGTTGATTGCGGTGCTGTGGGAAGATCATCGTCATCACTCGGAAGGCTTTGCCAGTCCTCGCTCGGGAAGAAATGCCTATCTCGTAAATCTCTCTGATAATAGGATGCCAGCGTGAAGATGTCTTCACCTATAAAATACATTCCAACGGGGTGTTTCCGGGCGGAGAGGAGTCTCGCACAAAATGTCAGTTCATCTGCATCACGGGACACATTGCTCACCTTGTGAGTGATAATCAAATCG